>Ga0302135_10000164_pt1 | contig 39732 bp, 41 predicted proteins | sample CBN3_surface_MG_FD_203119 | JGI IMG/M metagenome (GOLD analysis project Ga0302135, IMG submission 203119) | Marine microbial communities from Western Arctic Ocean, Canada - CBN3_32.1 | ecosystem: Environmental > Aquatic > Marine > Oceanic | place: Canada: Western Arctic Ocean | collected...
GGTTGCTACAGCCGGCATGGATCAGTCGAAGGAAGACGCGTTGCAACGTATCGGCGCGGAGGTCGTTCAACTTCCTGGCAAAGACGGACGAGTGGATGTAGGCGCATTAATGACCGTTCTTGTAGAGCGGGGAGTGAACTCCGTTCTCATTGAAGGGGGAGGAACCCTTCTGGCATCGTTGATAGAGCAGGATTTGGTGAGCAAAGTAGAGGCCATTGTTGCTCCCATACTCATTGGCGGGCGCAGTGCCCTCACTCCCGTGGAGGGCGATGGGTTCGGTCGCTTACAAGACGCGTTGCGACTGGAGAACCTTACGGTAGGCCGATTAGGGGATGACGTGCATATTGTTGGTTACACCAGAAGCAACCACAAAGACGGAGCGTAGGTGTGTTCACCGGAATCGTTGTAGAAAAAGGGAAACTGCTTAAATCAGCCGATGGCGTCTTCACCATAGAGAGTTGGCTGGCCGTTGAAGGTGGGCAAGTGGGCGATAGTATCGCTGTGAACGGAGCTTGCCTGACGATTACGGCCCTCAGTGAAGGGCAGTTTTCCGTAGATGTGACACCGGAGACCTTACGGCGAACCAGCCTTGGGGAAGTAACCTCAGGATTGTCAGTTAATCTGGAACCAGCGTTGGCGTACGGTGGCAGGGTTGGAGGACACCTCGTCCAGGGCCACGTAGATGCCGTTGGAACCCTTGTAGACGTAACGGCTGAGGGTAACAGCTACCTTATGACCATTGAGGCGCCTCACGGGATTATGCGTTACCTGGTGGAGAAGGGCTTTATCACCGTGGACGGCATAAGTCTGACTGTTGCAGGGTTGAACGATACGCAGCTCACCATAGCAGTGATACCATATACTTTTGAACATACCACGCTTGGAGAACGCCGTCCCGGCGATAAAGTTAATCTGGAAGCAGATATCTTGGCTAAATATACCGAGAAACTGTTGAAGGAAGGCGTAGGGGACGCGCAATCTAGCTCCACCTAGTCATGACTGACCGGGGCGAAGGAGGATCCAGTGCCTATCAGCACCATAGAAGAAGCGCTTGAGGACATCCGGCAGGGTAAGCCTGTCATCGTCGTCGACGATGATAGCCGGGAGAACGAAGGCGACTTGGTGATAGCTGCCGACAAGGTCACACCTGAACTTATCAACCTCATGGCCCAGGAGGCAAGAGGGTTGATTTGTATGCCAATTTCTGGTGAGCGGCTGGATGAGTTAAACATCCCGCAGATGGTCAATCAGAACACCACCAGTCATGGAACGGCCTTCACCGTCTCTGTGGACGTGTTGGACGGGGCTACTACCGGCATCTCTGCCCAAGATAGGGCAGCTACCGTGAAAGCAATGATTGACCCTTCTACTCGACCAGAAGACTTGGGTAGGCCCGGCCATATCTTCCCGTTACGGTATGCCAATGGTGGTGTGCTGGTGCGGACCGGACACACTGAGGCCATAGTTGATATGGCACGATTGGCTGGCCTGTACCCGGCGGGCGTCATCTGCGAGATTATGGCGCCAGACGGAACCATGGCGCGTATGCCATACCTAGAAGAGTTTGCCCAGAAGCATGACCTACGCATCGTGACCATCGAAGACCTCATCGCGTATCGCCGACAGCATGAGAAGTTGGTGGAGCGTGTGGCCGATGCCAAGCTACCAACCCGCTATGGTGACTTCGTCACTGTTGCCTACAGCAGCGTGGTAGATGCAGAAGAACATATCGCTCTTGTTATGGGTGACATCAAGCCGGATGAACCAACCCTGGTGCGCGTTCATAGCCAGTGCACCACAGGTGACATCTTTGGCAGCTTACGCTGTGATTGCGGCCCGCAAATGGACATGGCACTGGAAGCCATTGCAAAAGAGGGCAAAGGCGTGTTCCTGTACATGCGACAGGAGGGTAGGGGTATCGGATTACATAACAAAATCCGCGCCTATGCACTCCAGGACAGTGGCATGGACACGGTAGAGGCAAACGTTGAACTTGGCTTTGCGCCTGACCTCCGATGGTACGGCATTGGCGCGCAGATACTGGCTGATTTGGGAGTGAAGAAGCTGAAGCTCCTCACAAACAACCCCAAAAAAGTCGTTGGTCTGGAAGCATACGGTCTGGAATTGGTGGATCGCGTGCCTATCGTCGTGCCTCCTAACCCGGAGAACCAGCAATACCTGGAGACCAAACGGCTAAAAATGGGACACCTGCTTGATGAGCCCTTGGGGTAAGAGCCCAGTTAAAATATACGTAATCTTGACAATCGGATTTGATCTTTGGAGGCAAGTTGGCTACGGAAATAGAAGGAGAACCTAAAGGGAATGGCGTCAGGGTTGTCATTGCCGTCTCCCGGTTCAATGAGACATTGACCTTACGTTTGCTTGAAGGCGCATTGATGGCAATGCAAGAGCACCACGTGGAGGATAACAACCTCACTGTGGCGTGGGTACCCGGGGCATTTGAACTCCCAGTCTTGGCATCAACCCTTGCCGGTACCGGTAACTATGACGCCATTATTTGCCTTGGAGTTGTCGTCAAGGGAGAGACAGCCCACTTTGAACATATATCTGCCCAAGCTGCGTCTGGCATAGCAGCGGTATCCAGGGAAAGCGGAATCCCAGTGACCTTTGGTGTCTTGACCACATACACCATCCAACAGGCGATGGATAGAAGTGGCGGAGCGATGGGAAATCGTGGGTATGACGTCGCTGTGGCTGCATTGACCATGGTGGATGTCCTGAAAAAGGCTAAAGGCTAACAATCCCCAAATATATGTTTGTGTGGTTGGCCGCTGCGGCCGAGGGCCATCCACATGAAAAGGCAGTACAAGGCAATAGCGGCGCCGCCTAATGACGATAGAAACGGCTTGCACACGTACTAAGGTGCGGGCAGCCGGGAGGATACAGTGAATTATTGGATGCTGTCCATGCCAGAGGAACATTTCAACGTTACACGTGACCAGGGGTATAAGGTGCAGGGGTTTGGGATCCGTCAGCGCCGTAAGACGGACAGAATGGTCAAGGGAGACAAGCTTCTCTTTTACGTGAAGGGTCTACGGGTCTTCCCTGTGGCTGTAACCATCATCTCTACCGTGTTTGAGGATGAGACTCCCTTGTGGCTGAGCACTCAAGCTAACGAGCTATATAAGTACCGGGTGCGAACGCGTGCTGAACTGATACTGCGGCCGGATCAATACCTTCAGGCAAATCAGATTGCTCCAAGGATGGAGTACGTTCGGCGATGGCCCCCGGAAATGTGGCCGCATGCGTTTTGGGAAGAGTTGCACTTGTTACCGCGGAAGGACTTTGAGCTCATAGAAGAGGAAATGCGCAAAGTTCTGCGTGGGCAAGGCACAATTCCTGCACCACCACCGTCGGTGATAGCGACTGCAGCCATGCAGGTCAGCGAGCCTCTTGGGCTGGAGCTGCAAGACTCAGAAGGCGCAACCGCATAAACGCGCCTAGCTGAGCCTTGCGTAAACGTTATCGAGAATGCCTCAGGGCTCCTACCGGGACTTCCCTGCTTTGTCCAACGGTGCCAATTCCTTGGTGAATACTTCATCAAAGAGTGTTTGAAGTTGTACAAGACAATCGTTGCAAGGACGTTCAACCTCAGAAGCTGCGGTGTAGACCTTCAGGTTCTCTGTAGTGGTGATGTTGGGTAGCACAGAGCAGATCGATGGCTCACTCAACGCGAAGCTGATGGCCAGCTGGTCTAAGTCCAATGCGTGATGATTCTGCAGGAATCTCAACTCTTCTAGCTTGCGAACAGCCTCGTCCAACCACGCCTGGTTCCGGTGTGCCCGATGGTCGCCTGCTTCAAATACCGGCGGGGTGTTACGAAACTTCTCCGTCAGGATTTCAGAGGCATGAGGGACTCTGGAAAGCAGGCCTATCTCGTTCTCCTGAGCTATGGGGAAGAAATCCCGGGCCGGCTGCTGCTCAATGATGCTGTAGATGATTTGGACAGATGCGCCCTTGCGCTCTCCCATGAAGGTGGCACCCTCTTCAAACCAACCGATATCCGGGCCTAATGCCGCGCCATAGTACCGAATTTTCCCTTCGGCAATCAGGTCTTCAAGGGTGGCGAAGACATCGTCTCGCTGAATCGCCGTGACCCTGGGGTTATGCAGCTGGTACAGATCTATGTAGTCAGTCTTGAGCCGTCGGAGGCTCTGCTCGCAGGCATATCGTACGAACTCCGGCTCAAACTTCTGGGTGCGCTCCTTGTGGCCTTCCCTAGGAGTCGTATCGTAGATGTCATAGCCAAACTTGGTTGCATAGACTACTTCTTTTCGATGCTCAGCGAGTGCTTTAGCCAGTATCTCCTCGCCAAACCCGTCACTGTACGTGTCAGCGGTGTCAAACAGGGTAACGCCTAGCTCAAAGGCGTCTTGGAGGAGCTTCACGCCATCTTCCGGCTCAATCCTCCCCCACCAGTTTGTTGCCACTGTCCAGACGCCGAAGCCGACTTCAGAAACCTTGAGATCAGACTTGCCAAGTTGCTTGTATTGCATGATTGAACCTCAACAATAAATTATGGGACTCACGTGGGGCATACGAGTGGTAACGGACATAAGTTTAGTCTAAATCAGACGTACGTGGAATCAGTACGGAGTAAACGTCTCTGGAAGATAGTAGCAGAGGCGGCCCGTACGGACTATGGGGGTAGGCACCAAGCTCCGGGGCTAGACGAATCTAGACTGCCACCGGATTCAGTGTCAGCTTGCCGTCCCTGCGTTGGAGATACCCTCCCCTGGTCTCCACACCGTGGGAGAAGAGCAAGAGCCATCCATCGCGCTCGGCGATGGCAAGTAGGTCTCGCTTTTGCTCCAGAGTGCTTTCAGGAAACTGGTCAAGGGATGAGATTGTGGGTAAGCCCAAGTGATAAGCGGAGGGTACCAAATCGCCTAGGTAGGCGAATCGGCTTCCAAGTTGTTCTGCTATAACTACCTGGTGTCCGCGGCAGTGACCGCCGGTCACCTTGATGGTGACCCCTGGAAGGATTTCGTGATCACCATCAAGGAATTCAATCTGTCCGGCCTCTTCCAGCGGAAGGTAGTCCTCTGACCGGAAGGAGTTCTTGCCTAGCTCGTTTGGGGAAAGGGCATCCTCCCAAGCCTCGCGCTGTACCAAATATCGAGCTTGGGGGAACGTTGGTACGGTGTCTCCGTTGCGCACCCTGCGGGTACCACCGCCTGCGTGCATGAAGTGAAGATGGGTCAGGACAACGTAATCAATATCTTTGGGGGCCAGATCCATATCACGGAGTTCTTTTTTCAGTCGGTTGGCATTTAGGCCGGTGTTCTCACGCTCTTCGTCATCGTGTTTTGCGCCTGCGCCTACGTCAACCAAGATATTTTTGTTATTTGCTTGGATTAGGAGGGAGTTAATACCCCACCGGACGCGATGCCTTCGGTCAGGCTTAATCATTGTTTCCCATGCAACCCTAGGAACCTGCCCAAAGATTGAGCCGCCATCAACTTTCACAGCTCCGTCGTTTAATAAATGGATGCCAAGTTCTTTCATCTGCATGATTCATCCCCCATTACGCTTGAGCGGTATTGTCGATACCCAGTTACGCTGCAAAATTGTTGTTCACCAGACCACCAGACCAACGTATTTCCGCTAATAACCCCTACCGGTTTCCAGTCCAGTTGGAGAGACAATACGACATGAAATATCGGTCACCCTGTGGTCTGTGGAGACCATAGATTCCTGGGGTAGGCGTGTCAAGAGAACGTAAGTGCGTCTCAGATGCGAATATGGTGTGGGTTTCCACACTTAGCCAAAAACAGACATAACCAAGCCTGAAATTGAGAATGGAAACCACTTGGATGTCGATAGGAATGCCAACGAAATGACGGGTGGTTACCACAGAAAAGCCGTCTTAAATCTATTAAGACGGCTTTTCTAACGACGTATTTCGGAGGTCTCGTATCAGTCCGTTTCGGTTATCTCCACGGATTCAATGCGAATCTCTTCAGTTGGCGTAGACTGCTCACCGGAGGGGCTCATTGTGGTAGGTGTAGCAGCAATGGCGTTTACCACATCCAACCCATCGGTAGCCTGACCGAATATGGTGTACTGCTTCGGCAGAGCGACGTTCCCATGCATGATGAAAAACTGGCTGCCGTTGGTGTTGGGCCCGGAATTAGCCATTGCCAAGGTTCCGGGGATGTAATCACGAGTGAACTTCTCATCGGCAAACTTGTAGCCGGGGCCGCCAGTGCCTGTGCCGGTTGGGTCTCCGCCCTGGAGCATGAACCCTGAAATGATTCGATGGAAGATGACGCCGTTGTAAAACCCTTCCCGTGACAGGAACACAAAGCTGTTTACGGTGTTGGGAGTCTCTCCAGGGAAGAGGTCAAAGGTTATGACTCCTTTGTTGGTAGTCATAATTGCCTGATACTTCTTTGCGGCATCAATTGCCATGGCGGGGGGCGCTGAATATTGGTTGCTCACGTTCTCTCCTATGCTTAGTGAATTTTTTTATCTGCCTGTGACTAGCTCTCGATAATCCGAATCGTTTTGATGATGTCACCATCAGTGGACGCCAGTTGTGGGTCTCGGGGGCTAATTGCGTTCAGTATGTCCATACCCTCAATCACCTTTCCAAAGACTGCATGACAAGAAACCTGGAAACTTTGGCAGTCCTTGAGGGATCCGTCTGGGTTGAGCCCATCAAGGAAAAGCGTTTCCGTGTATGTAATGAAGAACTGGCTGCCATTGGTACCAAATCCGCTGTTGGCCATGGAAACGACTCCAGCTTTATCATGCCGCAGGTCTGGATGAAACTCGTCGGCAAACTTGTAGCCAGGGCCACCCATTCCTGTGCCGGTTGGGTCACCAGTCTGGGCCATGAATCCGGGAATGACACGGTGGAAGGTTACTCCGTCATAGAAGCCGGTTGTGGCCAGGTGCACAAAGTTGTTTACCGTGTTTGGTACTTCTGCGGGAAAGAGCTTGATATGGATATCGCCGTTGTCAGTAACAATGACGGCGGTGTATTCGTTATTAACGTCGATGGTAAATGCGGGTGGGCCTGAGGGATCGAGGCTTCCGAGATCAGTGGCGGGTGCGGGGGCTGCCGTTGCAGAGACAGAAGTAGGTAGGCTTGTGACGGATGAGCTAGACAGCGGATCATCACCTTCGCAAGCAACAAATGCCAATACTGCCAGGGACGCTAGGGCCAATAAACCTGCTTTGATCACGATACTCTCCTAGTGTGATTTACTTTTCCGTGGGTTAAGGGGCATCTACATAATTGACTTGAGCCTCGGCGTCCAGGGAGAGGAAATTCTCTCCCCACTGGTTGGTGCTGGTAATGTCCCAATCTTCGGTTAACTCTGAGGGCATGAACCGCAACCCCCAGTCTCCGCCATAGATAAGCAAAGCTTCACCGGAGCCGGATTCCTGTATTTTGACGGCAAAGGCTGGGCATGGGCTGCCATCATTTTCGCTAGACCAGCCGGTGACCTTATGCAAGGTGGTCTCTTTGCCAAAATCACCCGTTAATACTTCAGCCACCAATCGTGACTCAACCATGGTGTTGAAGATAAGTTGGGGGACGCCATCACAGTTTGCATTGTCTTCAACTTCCAGCATAAATGACATGAGTTGTACTGAGACTCCCCAACTGAGCCTTCCCATAAGATTACCCAAGATGGTAGATAACCGATTCATTGCTATGGGATGAGGTGAGTATAGCGGTGCTGAGGCTGGCGGGCAACAATTCTGGTCGAGATTTTGACTTAGGCTAGCTCTCGTTGGCGGTATTGGATGGCTTCTGCTAAGTGCGCCACGTTCACGGTCTCTGAGCCTGCAAGGTCTGCAAAGGTGCGATCGGATTTCAATGTGCGATGGTACGCCCGAGCGGAGAAATGAAGCTGCTCCATAGCGGTTTTTACCAAACGTTGCGCGGCTTCTTCTAACTGGCAATGGTTCCATACCTCTGATGGGCCCATGTCTGAGTTGGATTGAATGGTTGTCCCCACAAATCTGCTCCGCTGTTGTTTCCTTGCGGTTTCCACTCGACGGCGAACTTCGGTTGAGCCTTCCACTGCATCGGGAGAAGTGAGCTTCTCATAGTCCACGCGCGGGACTTCCACGAAAATGTCTATCCTGTCCAACAGCGGCCCGGAAATCCGTTTTTGGTAGCGGGATACGGTGCCCGCGCTACACGTACACGTTTTCACTGAGTCGCCGTGGTTCCCGCAGGGGCAAGGGTTCATGGCTGCAACCATCATGAAGTTCGCGGGGAACGTCACGCTCCCCTGGGCTCTGCTGATGGTCACTGTCTTGTCCTCTATTGGCTGCCGAAGAACCTCCAACACGCTTTGCCCAAACTCTGGTAGCTCGTCAAGGAACAACACGCCTCGATGCGCCAGTGTCACCTCCCCCGGTCGAGGCCAGTGCCCTCCACCCACCAGTCCAGCATTGGAGGTTGTGTAGTGCGGCGACCAGAAAGGCCGCTGAGACATCAATGGCGCGTCTAAAGGCATCAACCCGGAGATGCTGTATATCTTGGTCACTTCCAGCGCCTCTTGGGGGGTGGAACGGGGAAGAATGGAGGGAAGGCTTCTGGCGAGTAATGTCTTGCCGCTCCCTGGATTCCTGCACGGCTTTGTCTGCCAGGCCAACGATAGTCATCGTGGGAATATAAACCACGAATACCATTTGTACTGAAGATCCCCGGGCAGGCTGACGTGACAGTGCCGCTGGCTCCCATCAGGGATTAGAAAGGACAAACTCTAGGGTCGTTAGGCCAACTAGAATCTGAACAACGATTGAAGCTAGGCGTCATCGCCCCTACGCCAGGTCACAATACCCAAACTTCGTTGCCTTTGGGAATGCCAATCGTCGGCGTGGCTGAGTGGGGCATTCGAATAGCCGAAGCGGCTTAGTTATATTCATTCGCGGAAATGGTTTCAAGCCTCGCAAATGAAACTGCGAGTCGGGCCAATCCTCTTGGTCTGCGAAGGGCCAGCTCAAGCTCTAATCGTTCATTGCCGCCATGCTAATCATGGCCCTATTCGGTTCACACTGGAGAAGCACCTGACCAAGGCCTAGGAGGCTCGAGACCAGTGTTCCAGCGAGCAGTGAACGAAATGATTGTGACCTTCGGTCCGACTTACGACTTGGAGCCGTTGACTCAACTGGACTCCACCCGGCTGTCTCTGTGCCGGAGAGTTCGTATCAACGGATGCGATATCCTATTCGCCCGGCTCGCCAGACCAGTATTGATCCTTGAGCCGCCGCAGGTACGTCCTGTCCCGTTCCTCGCCGGATGCTTCGATGCTCTCTGGCGTACCGAACCACGGCGTGCCCTCCTCTAGGCGTTGCCTGATCTTCTCAGACGCCTCCGTGCCAAGTTCTAGACCGGCTGACGGGGCGAGTCTGACGTCCTTAGGCCATCGCCATATCCCGGCAACGTCGTAGTGCATCATCGGACCTTCCTGTGGCATGCGAAATCCGAAGGTTGACCGTATTCCAAGATCAATGTCCTCGGCTGTGGCTACTCCCTCGGCCCACAGTCGATACGCCTCGTTCCTCATCGCGCCCTGTATCCGGTTGAGCAGGTATCCGGGCAACTCCTTGAGTACTCTGATAGGCACATGTTTTATCCCTACCATCAGAGCGCAGGTCGTCTCAAACGTTTCGTCCGAGGTCCCGGGACCCTTGGCTACCTCGACTCCAGGGACGATAGCCGGTGGCGCGAAGTAGTGCGTTAACGCAATCTTATCCTGCCTTCGAACGTCCGAGGCGAAGTCGCTTAGTACGAGAGATGAAGTGTTGCTCGTGATTATCGTATGTGGCGGGCACAGCTCATCCAGTCTGTTGAACAACTCTCTCTTGTCATGGGACCTGTCGACAATAGCCTCTGTCACAAAGTCGCTATTTACCGCCAGCTGCTCCAACTCTGTAGTGGTCGTGATTCGCTGAATGGCCTTCTCTGCTTGATCCGGTGTGACAAGACCTTCGTGCACGAACAGCCGCGCGGTGGCCTTTGCCTTACTCATTCCCTCTTTTAGAGCATCCTCACCCAGGTCACTCATGATAGTGGGATATCCACCCAAGGCGAACGCAAGGGCGATGCCATGCCCCATCAGACCCGATCCGACCACTCCAACCCTCTTGATGTTCTCCAGACCCATTGCACTCCCCTTCAGGTCCGAGCGAATCACCCGGGAGGCCCTCATAAAAATTTCACTGAATTCAAACGATGCACAGTTCTTGGCGAGAGCCATCGTAGTAATACTTACGGATGCCGTCAACCTTCCTATCAAGCTCACAAAACTACCCGGCGAGAAAATCAGAGTTTCGATTGAATTTTTTTTGATTACCCTTTCGCAAAGCAGGTCGTTGCGCTAACGCCCAAGACAACGACTGGTTTCTTCTGGGCAATGATAGCCACTCTCCAAAAGGGTAGTTCTTTGGTCGTAGTTGCGAACAGTCCCCGTAAATCGTGCTCCGGAAGGATTCCCTTTTGGAGCACCAGTCATAGTGCTACAAGCCCATTAATCTCTGTGGAGCTTTCGAAAGAAAACGATCTGTGATTCACGTCCATCGTTGTTGAAATGACGGAGGCAATGCGTGAATAAATTGCGGCGAGAAGCTGTTTCCAGGACCAATCATTGCTCCAAATATTCGGCCTCCAAACTCAAGTCCTTGTGGACCATCCTAGATATTTTTGGATATTTGATCAAGAACGAATGTATTTGTATCAGCCCAAAGTTGGTCTTGATTGAATGCAAGGCGTGAGGCATTCGCAACACAATCCGCCAGACACAAAAGCTGCTCCCCAGTCTTGGATTTGATCTCAATGCTGCCAAGAGAAGAATATCTAATTCTGTGGTTCTCATCTTGGCCGGTGTACCACGTGTTCGAGGAACTCAAAGCGAGGTAGAGTATCGGCGCGCTTGGATTGATTGACATCATTGACATTTAAAGAAAATTAAGCCCCCAGTGCTTTACGCATCAATGCTGTTGCAATTTGACGCTGACGTCGCTGGTCACGTGTCCGTTGGGTCGAAAGTGTAGCGAATTATCGAACCAGTTCCTGCTTGTATCGCAAAAATTCTTGATACGCGTTTATACATTCCCCAACATCCGGAATTCGAACAGATCCATAATGGCCACATTCAGCGAGGGCCTGTAGGAAGAATGCTTTTTCAATGGAACCAACATCGAGCACCCTCCCAGTGGAGCCGCCGATTCGGATTGTGCCCACCTGGAGCTCGATTCCTGTTTCGATCATCGCAGTACCAACTTTTACTTGACCATCTGGAAGGTCAAAGGATTGGGAATTGCTCCAACTTCTTACAAAGTCCTCTGGAAACATAAGCAACCCAAGGGAGCTGCTATGTTCCCCCCAGATATCATCTGCAATGTCCATTGCAGTGGGAGTCCCGCCGCGCCGCCCCCCTCGTCGGTCGTGCTGAGCGATTATTTCTCTTTCCCTTGTGGCGGTGTATTGCTCTCGAATTGCATCATAGATTCGTTGCCGAATATCTGTTCACTTGGAAGAGTCTTCAATACCGATTATCTCTAATATGGCGTCATCGAGCCGCTGCCGATCGGGTAGGTCGAACTCCTCGTAAAGATAGCGACTTGTACCCCCTTTGACGGAAGGTTCGTACTGATTCACGTAGTCAGTTGGCAAGGTGAACACGCGTCGAAAATCCAAGATTGGTATCGAGCGACACGAGGCTTCCGTAATAATCACATCGTTGAAACATCTCAGGACAGTGAGCGCCCGACGGTTCAGATCCGCGTCTTCAAACTCGGGGGTATAAATGGTACATACTGCTGACGGTTTCGAAGTCGACGTAGAACTCCAACTCCGGAACCTTGCGTCACACCTCTTCACCAGCGGAGATATGGCGCTGATAGTCCAGGAAGGCGAGGTGCCTCAAAAAGCTATGGAAATTTTAGGAGCTTCTGATAATGAATTTGATGTATCGTTCAAAGGACAGGTGAAGGATATCCACGGTCTGGACTTGTCTCAGCCCCTACCTGGCCCCTTACCAGAACTCTACATTGATTACATGCAGCCCATGCAGAGGCGGGGCCTGAGCTACGACCTTCCGGACTTCAATGCATAACAATTGTGCACAGGCACTATATAAAAAAGGAGTACGGTCATTATTGACTGTGCCCCTTTTGATTCCAAAGATAATTTGTGAATCAGCTAATTGCTGGGTTCAGCGCTCCCGCCGTTCTGGGGCGGCGTTCGCATCCATACGAAACGGGCTGCATCGTACCCCAAAGCACTCTCACCTGATTCAGTTTTGAAGACCAGAACGCCTCGATATTTCCCCTGATCTACCACAGTTACGACTGCTCCTGGAACAACACCATGCTCAATGAGAAACGCTAGGAGTTCAGGGTCTTCCTCTGGTATCCGGTCCACTACGTAAGCGCTTCCCTGTGGTGCATCGGCCAAACAAATTACGACACCTGCCGGGGCCTGGTAGCCACTCCCTGGGATTGGCCTACCAAAGGGATTTGTTGTGGGGTTCCCAAGACGGGCGCGAATGCATTCCTCCAACTCGGGAGAGATTGCATGCTCCAAGCGGTGAGCTTCTATGTGGGCGCGATAGAGGTCCAAGCCCAAAATATCTACCACAAGTCGCTCTGCAAGTCGGTGCCGTCGCGCTATGGACTCTGCTGCCTTACGCCCCTTAGCCGTGAGCTCTACTTCCTTGTTGGCGGGAATCGTGACCAGGCCCTCTTTGGCCATTCTGCGCAGCATTCCCAGAATGGACGGGAGCGATGTGCCCACGCCTTCCCCTACGGGCAATCGTCGTATGTACTCGGCAAGGTTTCCGGGGGTTGTCCGTAGGCCTTCCTCATTGAGTTTATAGAGCGATTGGAGGTAATTTTCGGCGGCTGTGGAAATTCGCTCTGAGGCCTTTGCCCTCTGAATTTTGTTCTTTGCTTGAGTTGTCATGCCGCCACCTTCCCTTGAATGGGTGTGCTTATTGTTTTTGTGTTGCTATCCTGGAGGATTGAGGGTTTGGGCTGCTACCATGAAAGGCGGGCGTTATGAGAGTGGGGCGTTGCAGGTTCATAGACGTATCTACTGGTTTTTACTGAATCTGCTATGTATGATAGCACAGCTATGTGACTGTCTATGGAGAGGTATAGACCTTTCAGGGGTAAAACAAGGAGTGATGTGTACTATTTGAAGACGTTATGGCGCGGAAGGCGTTTTAACCTCGCCGTTATCAGTGTGGGAATTCTGGCTCTACTGGCCTGCGGCGCTCCAGATGACCCAACACCGTCTTCTACTATCCCTCAGTATGGTGGAATCTTGGTGCGCGCCCATGCTACTGATCCGGCAGGTTTTGATCCGGTGCAGGATAGCTCCATCAACACCCTTGACCTCATTGCGCCTATCTACTCCCAGCTTGTCCGCTTGAACCCAGAGGACATCGATGGCGCGCTCATACCTGAGCTTGCTGTGGCTTGGGAGGTGAGTGATGATGGCCGACAGGTCACGTTCCGCCTGAGGAGCGATGTGCGATGGCACGATGGCACGCCCTTCACCTCCGCCGACGTGGCGTCCCACTTTAATCGAGTAATCTCGCCGCCGTCCGGTCTCTTTTCAAGCCAACGAGCGCCCTTTTTGGACGTGGTGGACATACAAACTCCGGACCAGAGCACTGTCGTGTTTGTTACTGAGCAGCCCAATGCAGGTCTGCTAAGGAACTTTGCCGGTGGGCACTACATGGTTGTGTCCAAGCACGTGATGGAGCGGGAGACGGCTGAGAACCCCCGCGGACTGCGCAGCAACCCAGATGCCCTTATCGGCACAGGCCCATTCACATTTGTAAGCTATGAACCCGGCAACATCTTTGAGCTGCGAAAGAACCCCGACTACTGGGATGAGGGTAAGCCCTACCTGGATAGGATTCACTTCTTCATCATCAAAGATTCAGCCGCTAGGTTTGCGGCGCTGGTGACGGGACGAGTCCACACAACGCCTTCCGGTACGGCGAGTCTCACGCCGGCCCAGGCCACAGAAATCCGAAGCGGCTATGCAGATACAATCAACCTGGTTGAATCTCGAGGCCCCTTCTGGATGGGTGCGGCCTTCAACTCCACTAGAGCTCCTTTTGACGACCCACGTGTCCGACAGGCACTCTCTCTTGCCGTTGACCGTGACGCGTACCTTAAACTTGTCACTGGCGGTGCAGGTGGCGTTGGCATGATTGGAGGGTTCAGCCCTCCCGGAACCGGTTTCGGCCTCTCATTAGCGCAGCTAAGAGAGTTGCCAGGATATGGAAAATCTAAGAACCTTGATATCCTCGCGGCCCGAGTGCTTTTGGCTGAATCTGGAATTGTTGATGGGTTCAAGCTATCTATCATGGTGCGTGGAGATGTCCCAGTCTGGGTGAACTCGGCCCTCTTCTTCCAGGATCAGTGGAGTAAATTGGGACTGGACGTGAATGTGGAGCAAGCGGAGTTTGGCGCGTCGATATCTCGGATGCTTAAGGGTGATTTCGATGTGCGTATCGGCGGCATCGCTTTCAACACCCCGGACCCTGACCAGTATCTCTTCGCTCCGTTCGCTAGTGATGGCCCGAACAACTTGTACTACCCGGCTGACGCAGAGGTCGATAGGCTGTTAGCTGCCCAGCGTCATGAGTTGGATCCGGCTCGGCGTAGTCAGTTGTCACAAGAGGCTGAGATTCGATTGCTGAGTGAGATTGTCCCCTCTGTGGTGGGGCATTACGCCATAAATCTTAACGGAGTGCGGAAAGAGGTTCAGGGTTGGGTTCCGCGAGACTTTATGCTCTACAACCAGTCACGTATGGAAAATATCTGGCTCCAGGACTAGCAAGGGCTAGCCCTTGACCCAAGGATCTACGGCATAGAATTCCTGACTTCCTTCAAGCTTCTTAGTCGATGTGCGGTAGGTCTTAGGTGCGCCAAATCAAGCCGTAGGATGCAAAACAAAGAAGAGGCCCCGGCATTAAGCAGGGCCCTCTTCTTTGTTTTCGTGTAGGTAATTAGCCCCTGGGGGTGAAGTCTACCTGTGGGTTGGGGTGGTCTGGCAACTTCCAAACCAGATACCCTTTTTTGAACTCTTCGTGGTACTCATTTGCACGGGTAGTCGCTGCCGTATAGGCCTTTTCAAAGGTCTCAAAGTTCTTATCAGCAAGAGCGGCCAACACTGGAGCCAAATCTTTTTCAATGTAGTCGGTAATAGCTTCGGCATACCGGGGCCTGGTCTGAACGCCCTTTCTCATGAGGGAGATTGACTCCCGAACCTGGAACGTGGCTAGCTGCCAGTTGCTTTCCTTAGCGGCGTAGAAGACGTTCCACCATCGGTCGCCAACCATGGGCATTAAGATAGCCAACCCAGGTTGGAGGGCCGCCAACTCGTCCAGAGTGAAGTCCCTGTGGCCGTTAAACCCTGTCGGCCCCTTCTCTTCTGTATCCTTCTCTTCTTCTGCCATGATGTTCTCCTAGTATCGAAGTAATGTGGCGGTGTATGTCCTTAAATTAAGCACCGCCAGCGTACGGTAGGCTTATAACAGTGTCAACAGCGTTAGGTGCCTAAAGTTGACCTCAGTTGCCCTGCTCTATGCGGCTTCGAAGTTCGCCGTCAGCGATACGAGTCCGAACCTCGTTCGGTAGCTCAGCGCTAAGACGTCGGAAGAGTCCCTCGGGCGTGATTACTGAGTCTTCCGTTCGTATATCTTGCAAGCGTCTATCCACTTCACGGAAGATGTCTTCCTGGGACCATGACAAATGCGGGAACAGCACAACCTCACGGATGGTTGATTGACCGCTCAGGAGCATCATCAGTCGGTCAATACCCATGCCCAGGCCACCAGTGGGCGGCATGCCATACTCAACCGCTGTTAGGAACTCCTCGTCCAAACGGTCGAAGTCCTCACCGCCGTGGAATTTGCGTAGTTCTTCTTGCTCTTCAAATCGTAGCCGCTGCTCAACGGGGTCGTTCAACTCTGAATAGGCGTTGCATACTTCCATACCGTTGATGAAACCCTCAAACCGCTCGACGTACCTGGGGTTGCCAGGTATTCGCTTTGCAAGAGGGGTCATTTCTACCGGGTAGTCAATGAGAAAGGTGGGTTGAACCAAGTTTGGTTCAACCTTGTCCCCTAACAGCTTATCCACCAGCCTACCCCAGCTGTCCTCCTGGGTGACGGCGATATTGCGTTCTCGCATCTGTACGGCAAGGGAAGCCGCTTCCGGGTACTCCTCTATGTCCAGCCCCGCGTAGGTGATGATGGCCTCTCTCAGCGATAGCCTCTTCCACGAGGGCTTCAGGTCTATAGCAGTCTCTCCAACCTGAATCTGGGTGGTTCCCAGGTGGTCACTTGCCAGCGTTGAGACCATGGTCTCAACCATTTCCATGACCTCGTTGTAATCGGTGTAGGCCTGGTAGCTCTCAAGGGTTGTGAACTCCGGGTTATGCCGCGCATCCAGTCCCTCGTTACGGAAAACCCTACCTATCTCGTACACCCTGTCCAACCCGCCTATGATGCAGCGCTTTAAGTGGAGTTCCGTTGCAATGCGGAGGTAGAGGGTTCTACTGAGGGCGTTGTGCTGCGTTGCAAAGGGCTGCGCTACGCCGCCGGCGGCTACCGCAAGGAGGATTGGTGTTTCCACCTCAATGAAGTCGCGGTTGTTCAAGAACCGACGAATGCCATCCACAACTTTGCTTCGTAAGATGAACCGTTCTCGGACTTCCTGGTTGGACAGTAGATCCACTTCACGCTGGCGGAACCGTTGTTGGACATCCTGGAGGCCATGCCACTTTTCAGGCGGTGGGCGTAACGCTTTGCCTAGCAACGTTATGCTCTGCGCCGCTACTGAAGGTTCACCCCTCCGAGTACGAGTCAGCTTTCCGCGTACGCCTAGGAAGTCACCAAGGTCAAGCTCTTTTAGCAGGTCGTAGCTGTCGCCTAGGACGTCTCTTTGGAGATAACCTTGTATCTGGCCCGTGCCATCTCGAATATCCAGGAATGCGGCCTTGCCCATATTACGAATGGCGATAACCCTGCCAGTAACGCTAACAGGGCGGCCTTCCGCGGATGTAGCTTTGGACTCCCTCTGTGTCAGGAGCGCCAATGCCCTTTGAATCGTATGGGTTCGCGGATAGCGTGCTGGATAGGGGTCAATGCCTTGCTGCCGGAGTCGCTCCAGCTTTTCTGATCTAACTTGAAAAAACTCGTCGCGTTCAACCACGGAAGTTTCCTTAGCTTCGGCGAATACCGCTCCGTAGAACGGACGCCATTGTATTTGCTGGGCGTAGACTCAGGATACATTGTAGCGCACAGGGAAGTTTGGGGCATAAACGGAGGAGGGGTTAGCGCAAAGGCAGGAAGTCTAGTGGGTTTCTATGATGGTGAATTTCTGGACCCCGCTGGGGGTTTTTACCTCAGCATCCGCACCTACACCTTTGCCCATGAGGGCTTGCCCAACGGGAGACGCATTTGATATGCATCCGTGGGCAGGATCTGCTTCCATGCTACCTACGATGGTGTACTTTATGGTCTTTCCAGCAGCGTCTTTAAGTACCACCAAGGATCCCAAGATTACAGTCTCGGAAGGGGTTTTGTGCTTCGGTATGATGACGACGTTTCTGAGTGCCATCTCTAAATCACTGATGCGGCCTTCAACTGTAGACTGATACCGCTTGGCCTCTTCAAACTCTGCGTTGTCTATGTTTCCGCCAATTTCCGAAGCACGTTTGAGCCCCTCTGCTACTTCGCGGCGGCGTACATTTACGAGTGTATCCATCTCATTTTGGAGCTTGGTCAACCCCTCAGGGGTCAGATAGTTTTCAATAGGAGCCATCGCACCCCCTCAATTACAAAAAACGCTGGGAGGAAGCCCTAGCCTATCCCTCAGCCGTCGCATGATATATGAGTGTGTTCTGAACTTGCAACAATCTGTGGGTGGATGTAAAGACAATATCGCGCTTGGCAGTAAAGGTATTTTAAAGTCGTTGAAATAAGAAAAGGGCCATTGCATTAAGCAATAGTCCTTTTCCTATTCCTGGTTTTTCACTAGGGTCTAGCGAGAATCAATCTAACCGCAGCGGTTGCTACGCCCTCCCTGTGACCTTTTTGATGAGGCCCGTTGCGTCATCTGGGGCGTTGTCGCCAGTCCAGACCACATATTGGTCAGGTCGAACCAGCACTAGCTTGGCCTCGTACTTCTCACGGCCATCTTCCTGGGAGTCTCGTACCACCTTGAAGGGTACGTTAAGCGATTTAGCTGCGCCTTCAATCGCCTGAACGGCTACGTCCTCGGCACCGAATGCCAAGAGTGTGAAGCCAGTACCAAGTTCCGCTGCGAGATAGCGGTCACCCGATAGCGGCTGTGGCGGCAAGTGGTGGCCTGGTCGAGCTTCATAGGAATGGGATCCGTGGGCGCTACAGACGGCCCCGGCAGGGCCGATGACCACAGACGAACCTGGGTAGTTGGGTTCATACGTCATTGTCCTTCTGCCCCCAATCTCTTCCAATTCCTTCCAGGCAGTCTTGAACTCTTCTAAATCTTTCTCGGGGCTGTAACGCGCAAGAAACTCGGCATCCCGTTCGATACCCCGTGCGATGAAATCCTCGCCGGTTTCCCAGAACACTGGACGCCGTTCTTCGCTGTAAGACTCTAGGAGTGCATCGCTACCCCACCCTTGTAACTTAGCAGCCAGTTTCCAGCCCAGATTGGTAATGTCTTCCAGCCCGTTGTTCAGCCCGAATCCTCCATACGGAGGGTGGGTATGCGCGGCATCTCCTGCGATGAATATTCGATCTACCTGGTACTTATCGGCAACAGCTACGCGGAGATCCCAGAATCCCACATGGTCAAATTCAGCTTTGAACTCAAACCCGGCAGCCCGGTTGAGGAGACCCTGGAAGTCATAGTTCTCTGCGGTAGTGTCCAAGGGCACAGGGGCGTGGAAGAACCAGGTTTCGCCCACGTCAACACGACCAAAGAACATCCAGTACCCCTTCATGTCTGGGTGGAGTGCGCGGTACGTCGTCCCGTTGGGGAAGCGCTCAAATGCCTCATGGAGCTCCTTGGAGCGGAAGACCGCAAGTAACATCTTTTGGTCAAAGTCTGAGCCGACTCGCTTGATACCAATCTGCTCACGGACAGTAGATCGAGCGCCATCACAAGCAACAACGTAATCAGCCTCTAGAACTCGTTTCGTTCCGGATACGGTTTCGTTTGTGGTCTCCTCCATATCAACGAACCCTGCCCATTCGTAACGGCCACCTTTCCGTGCGGCCCCTTCGGTTTCGCCTATAGTGACTTTCACTCCGTTTGCATCCTGCTCTACGGTTTCTACTGTCCAACCGAAAAGAGTGGTCACAGAAGGAAAGTCTTTGACGCGCTCGCGCAGCACCGCTTCTGTCTGGTACTGAGGAAGCCGGTCATTCTTTTCAAAATAGTAGTCTCGGACAACTTCACGGCCTGCCGGTGCCCACCAATGTTCGCTCATCATATCCCCGTAGGCAGTCACTCCGCCTATGGGATAGCCTTGCGGCATTAGGCGCGCATTCCGAAGCTGATCCACAATTCCCCAGAAGTAGAAATGCTCAAGGGTGCGTTGTGTCAGGTTCTGTCCTTTGGGAAGGTGCTGCGGCGCTTCATGCCGGCCTACAACGACGCAGTCTATGCCACGGAGTCCGAGATCAACGGCCATTCCGACTCCGACAGGTCCTCCACCTACAATGATGACTTGATGACGCTCTGCCATGGGGGCTCCTCCTCAGGGTAAAATTTTTGTGCAACATCATGGGGATTCAAACAAACCTAAGCACGTCAAATGGTACAACCATTGAAATAAGAGTACTAGGGCCGAACGATGCAGCTATCAATAGACGATAATGCGAATAAGGTTGACGGTCGGGTGCTCCCCTGCTGTAATAGGTGGAGAGTTTGGAGAGATTGCACTAGTAGTCTCCTTAATCACTGCCACTAGTAATCGTGGGGCTGTAGCTCAGCTGGGAGAGCACCTGCTTTGCATGCAGGGGGTCTGGGGTTCGAGTCCCCACAGCTCCACCACTCAAACTCCATAGCTGGCTCATAGATGAGTCACGACGCCCGAATCAGCTCACCGGGAATCACCAATCAAGGGGCAGCCCGCGCATAGATGTATAACCCCTGCTATCAGTTTGGACGAAATTAACCCACATTTCTGGGTTTAGTCTCTGGTGCAAATAGAGCAACGAGGATCGCACTCACTACCAGCCAAATAGCCACAACTATGAAAGCACCAGCAAAGCTCCACCATTGAGCCAATGCCCCTACCACTAACGGAGCTACAAACCCTCCAGAGGCCTGAAATAAAGACCACACACCCAAAAACGATCCTCGGCCCTCCTTCGGCGCTAGGTCCATAGCATATACCTGTGATGTGCTCTGGCTCATTCCCCATGCAAGACCATAGAGCAACACCATGGCTAAAATGCCAGCATAACTTTGGCTGATGCTTAAAAGGAAAGCCGAGCCAGCCAAGAGGAAAAGACCTGGGACTAGAGAGAACTTCCTCCCATATTTATCACTTAGCATACCGTTGGGAAATGACACAAACACGGCAACTAAGCCTCCCATGGCCAGAAGCGTCCCGATGCTTGTTGGACTGAGGTCTATGAATTCTTTAGCAAATAAAGGCAGAAGCGTTTGAAAGACCCCTTGTCCCATCATGCTCACAGCGAAGGTTGCAAGAACCAGGAATAAAAACGTCTTGTTCATGAAGGGGGCCAGTTTGCGCACCGTCTCGCCCGAGATTGTTTTGGGCGAATCCTGTTTCTTGAGTATGGATTGAGGTTTGCTTTCCCTAATCAGGAATAGGGCTACCGCAAGAGTCGCGATCTTCGTGACTCCATTGAACAGGAAAATTGTTTTGATATCAAAAAAAATAAGCAGTATCCCGCCAATCAGTGGCCCTGCTACCTGTCCTAACCGTTGAGACATTCCTCGTAGTGCGACTACACGACCACGAACTTCCTGCTCAGTGACGTCGGCGATGAGGATGTTGGCGCTTGTCATCCACATGGCGATTCCTATTCCGCCGATGAACTCAAGAACGAGAAATTGGAAATAGTTATCGATGAAAAATTCGAGAAATGCGGTGATTCCTCTGAGGGAGGCTCCTGTAATCATGAGGGGTTTACGCCCCCACCGATCGCTCATAAAGCCCGTGATTGGGGACGCAACCAGCATGGCCACGGCGTTGAAAGCGAGGATGAGCGTGACGAAGAAAATATTTGGATTCAGTGCGTATGCAAAAAGAGGCCGCCCCAGGTTCTGAGCGCCCCCACCGGTGCCCCAAAAGAAAAACGCACCAAAGATTGGTAAGGTGCGTTTAGTTAGAACACTGGGCTTGTTTGTTTGTTGCGGCTCTAAATTATTCACACTGCTTCGTAGTATATCTTGTGGCATCTCGCACCCCAAGGCCTTATGGACTCTAAAGATGAGCTCTTTTACCAGGGTGTGTCTACCTTTTGGGTTTAATGGTGGAATTTTATATCAGACCTAAGGGAAATTTTGGGCTTCACCCTAAACACTTTCTTTGAATGGGGCGCATACCCTCTGCCCTACCGATGGTGGAATCGATTCACTTAGGCAAAGCAATGTTCAATCGCGTGCATTTGATGAAAAGGGGCCCCTTAGTGTAAGCGTAGGTGCTCCGACGCGTGTATCCTTGGGGTTGGGCGTGGAGTAAGCACCCGAGAATTAGCAACCTAGCGCTTTCTCGATGTAGCATGGTGGCATGTCAGATAACTACGATGTCATCATTGTTGGCGGTGGAGCCGCTGGACTGATGTGCGCTATAGAGGCTGGGAGGCGCGGGAGACGCGTTCTGGTGTTAGAGCATGCAGACAAGGCAGGGAAGAAAATCCTTATCTCTGGTGGGGGCCGGTGCAACTTCACTAACCTTCGAGCAGAGCCAGCGGTGTACATCAGCCAGAACCCGCGGTTTGTCATATCTGCCATTAGTCGATATACAAGCGCCGACTTCATTGCTCTGGTTGAGCAACACGGCATTGCTTATCACGAAAAAACTTTAGGCCAACTCTTCTGCAACAGTTCAGCAGAGCGAATCCTTGAAATGCTGCTTCAGGAGTGTAGTGAGGGCTCCGTTGAAATACGGACGGCCTGCACTATGACTGGCGTGAAACGGGACGATGATGGGTTCAACGTATCCACATCCCTCGGTTCGGTGTCGGCTGAATCGCTTGTGGTCGCAACGGGCGGGCTATCAATCCCCAAGATGGGCGCAACCGGATTGGCGCACTCCCTAGCGCGGCAGTTCGGCCTTAGCGTGACTGAAGTCAAACCTGGGCTAGTGCCCTTCACGTTCCAGCCACCAGCCCTTGACCTGTTCAGCAATCTCTCCGGAGTGTCGTTGGACTCGGCTGTGACCTGTGGCGGCGTCACGTGGTGTGAAAGCATGCTGTTCACGCATAAAGGCATTAGCGGCCCCGCCATCCTTCAGTCATCATCTTTCTGGCGCAAAGGGGATGAGGTGGAGATTGACCTGCTTCCGGATGTAGAGGACGCTCCTACGTACTTCGATGCCGAGCGCGCCAGTCACCCCAACATAGAACTGGCCTCAGTAGTAGGCCGTCTGATACCTAAACGTTTGGCACAAACCCTGTGCGGGGCTCTTGGTGCTCGTTCGCTGCGCTCATTGTCCAATCCGGAGCTTACTGAATTTGCGCAATCGCTGAAGCACTGGGTAGTGAAACCTGATGGAACAGAGGGGTATCGCATCGCAGAGGTTACCGTAGGTGGTGTCAGCACAGATGGGTTGTCGTCGCGGACAATGGAAGCAAAAAACGTGCCCGGCCTGTACTTTATAGGCGAGGCTGTGGATGTTACCGGCCCCTTGGGGGGATACAACTTCCAGTGGGCGTGGTCTTCTGGGTACTGTGCGGGGCAGGTAGTCTGAACAAAGCGTCTGACTGATTTCGACGCAACCCTTACTCCGAACGTCTGTTTCTGTTATACTCCACCCAACGGTACACTTCCGGCAGCCTCAAACAACCGCTGGGTTTTGGCAAAGAACCACATCAGTTTCTTGCTCCTCCCCATTGTTCATGCCACGCTGACGGGTATGTTCCGAACTTATAAGTTCGAAGGAGTCAGTGTTTTGACGTTATCTAATACCCTTCGCCAGGGGGCGAAACCCAACTCCGGTGGCCCACGCCGAGAAACCCACCCCGCAGTTTGTGTTGTATGTGGCACAAACACCACAGTTCCCTTCATTCCCCGTCCTAACCAAGCTGTTTACTGCCCAGATTGCTTTAGGTCACAGAACCGACAAGAGACAAGCGCCCATCCGGTTAGCGCTGAGCAGCAAGCTCGGCTCGCAGCCGTTTTCCCCGATATGACGATTATGCCCACTACAAGGGCAGCTCTCGCCGAAATGGAGATAAAGGACCCAACACCAATCCAGATAGCAACGATTCCTGCCCTTTTGGCGGGTAAAGACGTAATTGGTCAGGCCCGAACTGGATCCGGGAAGACCTTGGCCTTCGCGATTCCAATCGTAGAGGGTGCCGATCCATCCCAACGCGGCGTTCAGGCACTGGTACTGGTCCCAACCCGTGAGTTGGCCATGCAGGTGGCTGAGGTTGTTCGTAGATTGGCGAAGCGACGGTCGCTTACGGTAACCCTTCTCTATGGCGGACGTTCCCTGATACCAGAGAGTCGAGTTCTGCGAGGCGGCGCCCAGATTGTCATTGGTACACCCGGCCGGACGCTGGATCACCTCCGACGTGGAGGCCTAATCCTCAAGAACCTCAAAATGTTTGTACTGGACGAAGCCGACGAGATGCTAGACCAAGGGTTTCAGCATGATGTAGAGGCTATTCTAGAAGCGACACCCGTTGCAAGGCAGATGGCTCTCTTTTCTGCGACGCTGCCAACCTGGGTGGCAAAAACTGCTCACAAGTACCTGCACAATCCAGAGTCAGTTGCTGTGGACTCTGATGGCACGGCGCCCCCGGAGATTGAGCACAAGATTTATGAAATTGATAAGAGCCATAAGATAGCCGCCCTACGAACGTATTTGGACAAGCGTACCGGGCCTATTCTGATATTTGGCCGTACAAAGCACGGTGTACAGAAACTTGCCACACAACTTGTGGATCTGGGTTACCCCGTTGATTCCCTTCAGGGCAACTTGAGCCAGAACGCAAGAGAAACAGTGATGAGGGGCTTCCGCTCTGGCAAGGTACCGATCTTGGTTGCAACAAACGTTGCAGCTCGCGGATTGGATGTCAAAGGGATAGAACAAGTTATCAACTTTGACCTCCCGGACTCGGAGTCGCACTTCACCCATCGCACGGGCCGCACAGGCCGCATGGGGCAACAGGGTGAGGCAATTACGTTCATCACTTGGGAAGACGGCAAGAAGTGGCGAGAGATTGAACGCGCATTGGGACGCAAGTTCCCGCGAGAGATATGGCCTGGAAGCACCAGCCAGTTGGATCGCCCCGGCTTCGGTGGCGGCGCTGCCCCCCGCAGGAACGCAGGAGGCTTTGGCCCCCGCAGGAACGCTGGTGGCTCTGCCCCCCGCGGGAATGCAGGCGGCCCCGGTGCCCCACGTAGTCCTTCTTCGGCGAATCGTGGTGCATGGCAACGGCCAGGAGCACCACGGACAGCACCCTCCAGGCAGGATGGAAACGGTCGAGCCCCTCAACGCTAGCCTGACATAAACGAAACACGTGTTTTGGAATGGGCCGATACTACTATCGGCCCATTTGTCATTTCTACCCTACCTGTACGTGTCCACCCACCAGACCTTTCCCCTACGGTAACCATTACCGTTGCAACTCACTTCAGGTTAGTTTGACCCATTATTAAGGGACAGATGGCCCTACCACGCCCCTGCCATTGAAACCATACTCGCTCTAATAGTCTGGTAAGGCTATGTCTTTCGGGGATGTGGCCGGCCTAATCAATGGAGGTGAATGGAATGCTGTCAAAGGAAGAAAATGAATTGGTAACCAGGGTAGGCCCGGGTACCCCTATGGGGAATACCCTCCGGCGATATTGGATACCTGCTTTGCTTTCTTGGGAGTTGCCTGAACCGGATTGTGACCCCGTGCGGGTGCGCCTGCCGTGTGAAGACCTTGTGGGCTTCCGAGACACGGACGGGAGAATTGGCATCATTGATGAGTCATGTCCCCATCGGCTGGCCTCAATGTGGCTTGGGCGTAATGAAGAATGTGGGCTGCGCTGTGTGTACCACGGTTGGAAATTTGACGTGGACGGCAATTGTGTCGACCAGATGAACGAGCCCGTCGGCTTTGAAGAGAAAATCAAGATCAAGGCATATCCAACTGTGGAAATGGGCGGGATTATCTGGGTGTATATGGGGCCGAAAGACAAGCAGCCAGCGCCTCCGGCTCATGAGCGTTCACTGGTTCCTGATGAGAGACGCTACGCCACCAAGGTTCTGCAAGAATGTAACTGGCTACAAGGACTGAAAGACGGTATTGATACGTCTCACGTGCCAATCTTGCATAAGGCAATCTCAACCACATCATCTCAGCCGGGTATAGACCCCAACAGTGCCTTTGTGCATGGAGAGGCGCCAACACTCAAGGCGGGCATTACTGACTACGGATATCGCTACTTTGGCATCAGGAAGTTGAGCGCAGACGAGCGTTACGTGCGCGGGTACCGCTTCCTCATGCCCTGGACCCAATTGCGTCCAGGAACTGAGGATGAAACCGACGACCACTTCTGGGTGCCCATAGACGATGAGAACTGCGTGGTATGGAATTGGTTCTACACGTATGAGAAGCCGTTGGAGGAGGGCAAACGAGACCCCTGGCAGGCAGGTAACAGCTTCACTTCTGACATTGACATCAACAACAGGTTTCGCTCCTACAAGAACCGGGGCAATAACTGGATGATAGACCAGGAGAAGCAACGCACAGAGACTTTCACCGGCATATCAGGCATCAACATCCAAGACAGGGCTACCCAGGAGACAATGGGCCCTATAGTTGACCGCACTCGAGAGCATTTGGGCCCGGCAGACGCGGCCATCATTGCTACACGTAAGCTCCTGGCAGAGGCAGTTAGAATTGTGGAAGACGGAGGTGATCCTCCGGGCGTTGCACCCACGTACTATGAAATCCGTGCAGCAGAGGCTGCCCTCCCAATAAAAGATGATTGGTTTAAGGCCTTGATGGCTCGTATGTATCCAAAGACCGGCGGAGTCAAAGTATAGAAGTTAGCCTTGAGATGGGGCTCTGGCAAAAGCCACAAAGGCCGGCCAAAGCCCCATCTTATTTTTTGGGTGTTAGCACTGCAGCAGGTCACGCCTTGTTTCACGATAATAGTGTTTGCGCGGTAATAAGCGGCTTAAAGCCGTCAGCCGACACCTCAGGACATATCCTGAGGGACATTATGGAGCGTGAATAATGACACCTGAGCAAGTTGAATTAGTTCAGTCAACATGACAGAAAGTTGTTCCCATTGCAGGAACGGCAGCAGACCTCTTCTATAACAGGCTTTTTGTGCTTCATCCTGAAGTCCGAGCGATGTTCCCAGACGATATGGCGAAGCAGAAGGAAAAGCTTGTGTCCGTCCTGAACACCGTAGTGACTTCCCTTCATAAGCTTGAGTCGCTAGTACCCACTGTAGAAGAGTTGGGTCGGTTCCACGGCCGCAAGGGCGTAAAGGCCGAGCATTATGGTGCCGTTGCTGAGGCGTTGCTCTGGACCCTGGAGAAGGGTCTAGGCGTTGCCTGGAGCTTGGAAGCCAAAATAGCCTGGACAGAGGCGTATACCATCCTTACTGAGACCATGCAGAGTGCTGCAGTAAAAGCATAAACCTCTAACTGAATTCTGAGAAAAGCCCGCTTAGGTCAATCCTAAACGGACTTTTCCTTTGCCCATTGTTTGACGTTCCTTGAAGCTGCCAATACAATCAGCGCGGTCTCATCAATCTGAAAACAAAATGGAGGCGCGCTATGTACCTACTTCAAGAGATTCTTCACTTTGGAACCGGCAGAAACTCAGAGGCTATCAAACGCTTGAACTGGATTCACTCTCTGATGCAGCCCAACCCTGGGTTTGAGGCTGCCCAGATATGCAGCTATCTGGGTAACTCATCCCGCCACCTCATCCTGCGTATGTGGGAGGACAAGGATGCCTTTACAACGTTCCGTGCCACACCTGACGGTCAAGGTTACGCTAAGAATCGCCCTGAGGGCATCTATGAGGGCCAACCCGTGGGGCGAGAGTGGGAAGACATCATTGATACACCGGGAACCGCAAAGGGGAACTTCCTGATACGTGGTGTGTTTGATATTACTGAAGGCCGCTGGGACGATTACACCGCACTGCGCAAAGGCCAGGACGAAGTCCATAAAGAGATGGGTGGGCTCCAGTATTCCCGGAACTTCAAGCAGTTGGACGAGGAGAACTCGGCATTGATGCTGATTCGCAAGACCAGCCGTGAGGATCACCTGAAGTATATGGAAAGCCACTTGCTGGCGAATCTACGGACCACCGGGCCTACCGGAACATTCACAGCTAAGGGCAATGAATACTACGAAATCATCGACGAAGTCACCAAATAGCGGACACCACCAGCCATAGTTGGTGAGGGCCTGAATAGAGCTGAGTGACTTAGGGGCTAGGGGTAAGGCGCAGGGCCACTCTAGCCCCTAATGATGCCCTACTGATTACTTCTCTCTCCCTGTACGTATCCCCCAGTTATCACCTCTGGTCTCACTCTCAGGTAGGATGCCCAACTACATAGCCTCTGCGAAGATATGTCTAACGGATTTGAAGACAAATCGAACCGCAAAAGAAAGAGGTTGACATGGTAGTAGATGGATGGGCGAAGGTACTGTACACGGGATACCGGGTTATGCTTTCAAGCTCTATGGCTGCTGCGTTTGCGCTTCTGCTCGGCAACTAAAAAAAGTAAGAAAAGGCTATCGGCGTGCTGATTTAGTCAGTACGCTGTTTTTTTGTCCATCGCTGAAACTGAAAACCTAGCGAAATGCATTCCACCTAGGGTACCCTGTCCTTCTACGATATTCATATGTGTGCCGAAAGGGGATCTATGGTTGATCGGATTGGAATCATAGGGGCAGGTGCCCTTGGTAGCTACGTTGGAGCCTTCTTGGCGAAGGAGGGACATGACATAACCTTTATCGATATGTGGCCGGAGCACGTTGAGGCAATGAAGCGTGACGGTTTGCGGGCCAGCGGTAGCCAGGGCGATTTTTATGCACCGGTTACGGCTCTTCACCTCACAGAAGCCCAGAGCATTGTTGATCCCTTTGATTTTGCTTTCATCTCCATGAAGTCTTACGACACAGAGTGGGCAACGCATCTCATCAAGCGACACGTAAAGCCTGATGGCTACTTCGTTTCCCTCCAGAACTGTTGGAATGACCCTGTTATCGGCGATATCGTAGGCGCAGACAGAGAGTTGGGTTGTGTAGCATCCCATATTGAAGTTGCACTCTGGGAGCCGGGCCATGTTGAACGGGGTGGAGCCGTGGGCAGAGACTCAGGCCATCACGTCTTCCGCGTAGGTGAACAGAGCGGGAAGATCACGGCCCGGTCTCAGCACATTGCGGACATCCTGGATGCCATAGACGGTTCATACGCCTCTGATAACTTGTGGGGCGAGCGTTGGGCCAAGCTGTGCCAGAACTCTATGGGGAACGCAATTTCTGCCATGACAGGAATGGGAACCAATGAACTGGCGGCTGACCAACGCTGCCGTTCAATATCCGTTCATCTGGCCAAAGAAGCGGCGCAGGTTGGGCTGGCCCTTGGGTTTGACATTGTGGACATCAATGCAATGCCAGCAAAGAAGTGGGCAGACGCAGATAAGGGTGACGTCTTTGAGGAGCTTAACGACTACTTTGCTGGCAGACGCTCACGGGTGAACTGGCTTGCATCAATGGCCCAGGATGTGCATAAAGGCCGCAAATCAGAAGTTGATTACATGAACGGACTGGTTTCAAGGAAAGGTTTGGAGGTTGGAGTCCCAACCCCCTACAACGATGCTATGGTCACGGCAATGCACCGTATAGATGACCGATCCCTGCCCCAAGGGCCAAACTTGATTGATATTGTCCTAGCAGAAGTGCGCCCGTAATGGGCGCACAGTTTGGCAAAATATGAGGCCTGGGCAATTACTACCTCAGGCCTCAGACGGTCTGGCCTTGGAACCGGTGTAGTTCTAGGCAACGCCAATTGGAGGTGGCGGAGCAGAGGGAACGATGTATGCGATGGGCTTCCTTGACCCCGCATAATGCTTAAAGGCAATTAGGGTGCCAATGACCACCATGGCCGATGGTGACGCTAAGGCAGCAGCCATGAGGCCAAGCCACCGTGGCTGTCCGTTGGCGATGCCTGGAGCAAAGATGGCTACGCCTATTGCAACCAAGATGAAACCCAATATTGGTATTGGCATCTTACGGACGTAGATTGCAGCAATAAACGCTAGGCTGGCAGCTACCACTGAAATGCTTGTCCCCGTTGCTGTGGCGTTGTTGATTTGCTGCGTCAGGCCATAGTTGTTGCCGATGGCTAGGGGGTTGAAGGCTAAAAAGCATAATAACCCGGTGGCAGCAACTGCTATTGCGCTACCAAATCTGATCAAGTACAGCCCAGTGCGGAATCGGGCCTTTGCTATTGTCGCGGGATCGATTGCGAATTCCATTCGAGGTGTGGCACCCGCAGGTGGCTTCCATCGCCGCTTTGAAATCATGTCGGACCCAAAGGCAACGATGGCGTAAACGATAGTTATAGCCACCAGGAAGGTGAAGGGCCAGTATTCAAAAACCTGACCCCAATATCCGCTAAAGATTGCTAACGATATTACTGAGCTACTCATACGGGAATTCTACTCCTGCAGGAGCGACAGGAAGAGAATTGTCTCTACCTGAAGTCCATACGCAATTTATACCCTCTAAAAATACTATCAACGTGGGCGAAAATCAATCTTTATTGTGTAATTCCCTCCACGCGTACAGAAAGCGTAAGTGGACGGTCTACAATCTTAACGGGCCAGACGACGCAGGTACGAAGCTGTGATGTCCACACTAAGTACAAGAATGAGATACCAAATCAGCAGCAACGCCACCGTGGTGAAGTGGAAATAGCTCATACTCAGTCGGAACTCTGTGCCCAATCCCCCTGCTGATACAAACCCCACCACAATGGCCGTGCGGATTATGACCTCCCATCGGTAGAACAGATACGTTACAAACCGCGGGAGTGCCTGGGGTAACACGCCATATACCATCACCTGGAAACGCCCAGCGCCGGTAGACCGTAATGCCTGAATGGGCCGTTGGTCCAATCCCTCTACTATTTCTGATGAGAGCTTGCCCAGAATCCCTGCGTTGTGAAGGCCAAGGGCAACGGCCCCAGGTAACAGGCCGGGAGAGAGCACAAAAATGATGAGCATAGCCCAGATCAACTCTGGGATGGCACGGGTCACCACAAACAGGCCTCGTACTAGGAAGAAGACCGCGCGCCAGAACCAGGAACTATAGGGAGCCATATCCCCCATCATCATGTTCCGTGCCCCAAACATGAAGAACGTCAGGGCAAAGATGGCGGCAAACCCAATGGCCAGTACGCTCATGGCCAGAGTTTGGTATGCAAGGTGCCCGGTTAACCTCCATTCGCTCCACTGGGCAAACGCCGGAGTGCTGGAAGACCCAATACCCAAAAGATCGCTCAGGAAATCTTTGAACCGGTTAACGGTATGCATAGAGAAAATCGAGTGGCTCTGTGCTCCATCGGCGTTCAGAACAAAGACCCAGGAAGCAGCAATCAACACCATCATTGTAATCATGCTGAAACGTATGAACGTGACCCTAGGCCAAGTGAACCTAGTGGCAGTGGGGCGTGACGTGCCTTCGATCGTTGTCATTCTGACAGCCTCCGGCGTACCATTGTGCTCCAGACATCAACAATCACCACCAGGCCAATCAAGAACAGCAGGTACGTCCACACCTGTTGATAAGCAAGGTCATCTAGGGCGATACGTAACTCATGGCCCAGTCCGCCAAGACCTACAAAACTCATGATGGCTGCGGAACGGATACCGCATTCCAAGCGGTAAAAAGTGTAGCTCAGCATATCTGGGAGTGCCATGGGAAGTCGACCGTACCAGAACACACGCCACTCAGAGGCGCCGGTGCTGCGTAGTGACTGCAAAGGAGCCTCTGGCACGTCTTGCAGTAATTCTGCATAAATGCGGCCAAGAATGCCGCCGTAGGGGATGGCCAGGGCCAGTACTGCCGCTATTGGCGATAGGCCGATAGCAGCTACAAACAGCCAGGCCCAAACCAGTTCATGGATTGAGCGGAAGAACGCCAGCGTGAACCGAGTCACCCCGGTGCTACTGACCTTGACCCATGACGACTTAGTTAACACGCCAGAACCGATGGCCCCAAGGGGAATGCCGATGAGTAATGCAAGGGTGAGGCCCGCTACAGCGTAAGCAACTGTTGTCCAACTGGCGGAAATCGCTGTGGTTAGTGTGTCAGTGGAGAGGTCCAGGCTAAATAGCGCCGAAGCAAATTCGCCCATAGCGCTGATGCCACCGGAGTGAATAAAGCCTGATGTCCAATCAAGATTTAGCAGGCTCCATATGAAGGCAGCCAGTAGGATAAGGGTTAGGACCCGGCGGCTCTCTAGGAGCTTAGGCTTCTGCGCGGAGTCCCTGGAGGTCATAGAGGTCATGGAGCATATCCTCGGTCACTTCGTGGCTAGGACGGTCAAAGATTACAACGCCGTTGCGTAGCCCAATGAGGCGCGAGAAGTGCTCACGGGCAAGTTCCACGGAGTGCATGCTGGCAACGAGAGTTTTCCCTGCCTCTTCTGCAATTCCCACAAGCAACTGCAGTACCTCGCCGGCCCTTGCTGGGTCCAGAGAGGAGACTGGTTCATCTGCAAGGATTACTTGCGGGTCTTGCACCAAGAGACGTGCGATGGCGACGCGCTGTTGCTCGCCACCGGAAAGGCTCCCAGCCCGTTGGTATGCTATCCCTTCCACCCCTACCCGCGCTAGTGCGGAGAGGCCGATACCCCGGTTTAAGGGCCAAACCAGAGAGACCAGGGATTTGAGTAAGCTCCACTCACCCAACTGCCCGGCAAGGGCGTTTTGGAGAGCAGAGAGGTTTGGTACCAGGTCAAACTGCTGGTGAATCATGCCTACCAGTTGAGAGACCTCATGCCCCGTGGGCATCGTAGTCAGGTCACGGTGGCAGAGCATGATGGTGCCCGTGCTTGTTTCCAGCTGGCCGGATAGCAGCCGCAGCAGCGTGGTCTTCCCTCCGCCACTTGGACCAAGGAAAGCTACTCGTTCCCCTGGGTCTATGGACAGAGACAACGGCGCAACTGCCTCTTTCTGGCCGTATTGCTTACTGACTCCCGTCAGTTCAACAGCGCAGGAAGCAGAACTGTATAGGGTTTCTTGGTCTCTATTTTTCAATAATGCCAAGGTCGCGTGCCACCTGTTCTATTGCTGCATAGTTTTCGTTGTTCGTGGAGATAAACCGGGTTGAGCCAAAGGCTCCCATAATCTCCTGCTCACGTCCTCCATCAGAAGCTAATAGTTCCAACAGCGCCTTTGTGAGCTTGCTCGTAGTGCCTGCACCGAACTCCGCGTCCACTTCTCCCCGAATTACCCAGTGGTAGTCGTAGTACGGCGGCGTGGTGAAGAATGCCTCTACTTTGTTGGTGTCTACGCTGCCATCAGCAACCCGCTTCTCCCAAACTGGGGCGTTCAATGCGCCTGCTTCAAATGCGCCGGTCTCCACCAACTTCCAGGTCTTGTCATGGGAACCGCTGTAGTTAACTGCTGGAAAATCATTCTCTGGATTGATGCCGGCCTGGGCGAGGAAGAAACGAGGCATCAGGTTCCCTGAGGTTGAGCTTTCACTACCAAAGGTGACTGATTTGCCCTTCAGGTCAGCTAACGAAGTGATGCCTAAGCCCTTCTGGGCGATGAATACAGAATGGAAAGCCTCGTCTTCTTGTCGCTGTGCAATGGCTTGGGACCCAGGCGAAGCCAGCCTGGCTTGTACCCCCGTTAGGCCTCCGTACCATGCAAGCTGAATATCTCCCTGCCGGAACCCGGTTACTACGGCTGCGTAGTCCACTGATGGGAGGTATTTTACGTTCAGACTTGTTTCTTGGCTGAGGTATTCTGCCAGCTTGCCGAATCGCGTTTCCAGCAGGGAAATGTCCTGATCCGGTATCCCTGCAATGTACAACGTTCGTTCCTCGGTATCAGAGGAACAAGCGCCAGCTACTATTGCCGCGCTAACGATTAACATCAATAACCACGTTGGTTTGAAGAATGATAGTGACCGTTTGAAGTTCATGAAGGTACCTTTTCCACTGTTTAAATCGAGTGCATTGTAGCTAGCCTACGATTACGGTATAGTACTGGCAACTATCATGCGTAATCAGCATGCAAGGAATTAACCATGGAACTGACGGAAATGGAGACCTTTCTAGCTGTCTCTCGTCATAAGAGTTTTACGGGCGCTGCATGGGAATTACGGTTGACGCAACCCGGTGTCAGCCGCCAAATCCAGAAAATTGAGCGAGAACTTGAGGTTGTGCTTGTGGAACGCAGGCGCGGAGACCTTAGATTGACGTTGGCCGGGGATCGATTCAAAGCCTACGCAGAAGATGCGTTGGAACGACATAATCAGTTCTTATCCAGCCTACGGGCCGATGCAGCAACGCTTTCTGGTGATCTCAGCATTATTGCCAGCACCACCACTGGGGAATTCATTGTGCCGGACTTGGTGGCTCGGTTCACATCCCTGCACCCAGGCGTGGTGCCTGAGGTCTTTGTGACTGACACAGCCCAGGTGGTAGAAGAGATAGCTGACACTCGCTGGGACATTGGATTCGTTGGAGCGCGTCTGCCTGGTCGAGGGCTGCGGTATGAGGTAACCGGTGAAGACGAAATTGTGCTTGCCGTCTCTGCATCACACCCCTTTGCCGAGAGGGGCAAGATTGACCTCTTTGAGTTGGAAGGACAGCCTTTCTTGGACAGAGAAGGCGGCTCAGGAACGCTCCGTAGCGTTAATGCTGCTCTGGCAAAATATGGTGTTGTGTTGCCGCCGCACCCTGTGGTGATGGGCGTCAGTTCTACCCAGGCCATCCTTGCCGGGGTAGACAGAGGGTTTGGTATCGGCTGGGTCTCAGCCCTGGTATTTGTTCCTGCGTGGAAGGGTAGAGTGGCACCTGTTCGATTGAAGGGACTGCCGTTACGACGTTCCCTGTACCTGGTGCAGAACCGGCAGCGCGCGCTTCCTGCCGTGGCAACGGCCTTTGCAGATTGGGTTCGGAACGAAGGGAAGGTAAATGCTTCCCCAATTAGCCGTACGAAGCGCTCAGCATAGCCAAGCTGTGCAGTTGGCTGATTGCCTGTATACTGCCGATGGTTTAATGGCCCATCAGCAGTGGAGGCTTCATGGCCCAGAGCGAAAAGCCTAATTCGTCTGAGATACCCCCCCAAGAGCCTGACCAAGACCAAGATGCAGATGCCAAAGTTGACCTCCTGGCAGATGCAGGGGTCTTCTATGGTTGGTGGGTTCTTGTTGCTCTTGCCCTTATGCGTGTCATGGCCTCAGGTGTCGGGAACAACGTGCGCAGCCTGCTCGTCCTGCCTTTGGAGGAGGAGTTTGGTGCCTCTAGGGCGCAGATATCGCTGATGGCCACCGCCGGGAGCCTGGCCATCGCGCTGACAGGTCCCTTGGGTGGCTGGTTGATGGACCGCTATGGCCCACGGCGAGTCATGTTTGTGTCCCTCATTGTTGCTATTTCCGGCTATCTGATGCTAGCTGGAGCTCAGGCGCTTTGGCAGGTAATCATCATCTTCACCATCCCACTTGGTGTTGCCTATAACTGGGCCATCCTCAACTCCGGCGCACCCATCCTCAATAACTGGTTTGATAGAGGTAAGGCTCGGGCGCTGTCGCTGCTAAACGTCGGCCACGGGGCGGGCGCGCTGATGCTGCCGCTTATGGCTATAGCTATTACCGAGTTGGGCTGGCGCACCGCGATGCTCATTGGCGCTGCTGCGATGGCGGGGGTTGGGTTTCCTGTTGTGTGGGCCGTCAGAAACACCCCAGAGGAGATGGGTCTTGGCCCGGATGGTGACCCACTTGTAGTGGCGAAAGATGGGACGGGGCCCTCTGCTGCCCAGTCGGGCATGACGCTGTCGCAAGCTGCAAAAGGCCCATTCTTTTGGGCGGTGGGCATTGGCAGCGCGTGCCTGTTATTCGTGAACACCAGTATCGCGTTTCATCTGGTACCGCTGCTGGTCTGGAAGGGCGAGAGCGCAAGTTTTGGGGCAATTCTTCTCAGTACGCAGTTAACATGGACAGTGCCCATCGTGCTTGGCGTTAGCTGGGCCGCTGACCGCTTTGACGGCACCCGCATCATGACAGCTATGATGGCGGTTGTGCTCTGCGGCGTTGTGGTCATGTTGTGGGCTCATGACATTTGGGCCTACATACTGGCAGTTTCTATGCTGGCTTTCGGTGGCTCCCATTGGGCCATCTTGTGGGCGGTGTTAGGTCGGCAGTACGGCCGTGCCCACTACAACATCATCCGGCTGTCCATTTACTCCATCCTCATTGCGGGCATGTCCGGTGCGCCCTTCTTTGCAGGGCTTAGTTATGACAAGACTGGCAGCTACGCCCCCTGGCTTCGGATATTGTTGGTCGTCGGTGTACTTGGCATTGTGGCCTTTGCGGTTGCTGCGATTACTAGGACAAAGTCGACTCCAAAGGTAGGAACTTGAACGATTCGAGGCTTGGCATCGTATTGGGCATTGTGACAGTTCTGGCGTTTGTCGCTGCTGGGTGTAGCGGCTCATCCCCTGCCCCGGCGGCAACCCCAATTACGCCAATTGTCACGCCGATCACACTACCCACGGCCACGGCCACGGCCACGGCCATGGCTACGCAAGTTCCGTCACCTGTACCACCTACGCCGCCCCCAACACTGACGACCACTGCCCCTCCTGCAATCGCAATGCCGGTTGTCGTGCCGGTTGTCGTGATTGCAGCGAGCGCTACCCTTGGCGCCTGTGATTTCCGTTTGGAGGTTGCTGACACTACCACCGAACGAGGACGGGGCTTGATGAATCGCGCATCCATGCCCCATGACCAGGGGATGCTTTTCGTCTATGGAATCCAGCAAGAGCTGAACTTCTGGATGAGGCACACGTTAATCCCACTGGACATCGTTTTCTTGAATGACGCCTTGACGGTGGTTGATGTCCAAACGATGATCCCCGAACACGAAATCTTACCGAATCTCCTACCCATCTACACCTCTGCGGCCCCTGCTAAGTTCGCTCTGGAGGTAAATGCCGGAGTAGCTGCTGACTGCGGTATCACCCCCAATCTCGTGATGAGCCTCTCCTACCTCAACTGACCCAACGTGCTGGGTTTACGCTTCTGGCGCCATAGGAGTGCGATGAAATACCCTGGGGTGTACACTGCCCGCATCACGAAATCTGAATTCTGGAGGGACTATGCCAACCTTCACAATACTGAAGCCTTCCCGGGTCATGGACGGTACTGACAGCCTACCAAAGACCGGGATGGCAGTCCTAATGCAGGATGACCGTATTCAGGCTATTGGCCCTGAGGCGCAAATCACCTTTCCTGGCGGCGCAACTGGTGAAATTTTAGACTTCCCCAACGCCACACTTCTCCCCGGCCTCCATAGATTGCCATACCCACACCAACATGCCAGGTACAGGCCGTAGAGGCGAAGATGTGAACCGTGAGGACACGGACAACACTCGACTCATGTGCTCCGCCCACAACGTAGCTATTGCTCTTCAAACGGGTGTCACGACTGTGTGCGACTGCGGCGGTTGGAACAAGACGACGTTCTCTCTTAAGGAAGCTATCAAGCAGGGGTTGGTCAACGGCCCCGCGTCCTGGCGGCTGGCCGACCCATCACCACCACCGGTGGTCACTGCTGGTTCATGGGTTCCGAGGCTGACGGTATGGATGGCGTTCGGCAGGCGGCTCGGTAGCTCATTAAAGAGGGTGCTGACTTCCTGAAGGTCATGGGCACCGGCGGGAGCACCCTGGGCACAGACCCCTTCCGGCCTGCTTTTTCTATGGAGGAACTCCAGGCAATAGGTGAAGAAGGCCATCGTCGCAACCGAATCGTTGTGGCGCATTGTCGAACCAACAACGCCATGAGGATGGTGGTGGACCCAGGGTTCGATGCCATCATGCAAGCCTGGTTCACCGATGACTCCGGCGTAAAGGTCTACGATGAAGCCTTGGCTGACCACATCGCCTCCCACGGGGTGCGCGTGAACCCAACATTACAGATTACACGTAGCCGGTTTTTCCTGTATGAGGAGCAGTTGCAGCGCGGTGAGCTACCGGAAGCGGATGCTGCCCAGTACGCCAGGATGCAGGCCAACCATGCGGAGACCCTTGACCACTGCGGACGGTTGTTCAAGGCTGGCGTGAAGCTGATGGCCGGTTCCGATTGTGGCTGGGAGCGCATGAACCGCATGCATATCAGCAACTACCTGGGGTTTGCTTTTGAGTACATGGTGGGTATGGCAAGCCTGACGTTGGGCGGCGTGCTGAATCAGTTTTCAGACCTGAAATTATGTTTCTTTGAGGTTGGTGGTGCCTGGTTGCCGTGGCTGATGTATACCCTTGACCGCGTGCATCACGTGGAGCCGCAGTGCTCCCGCGTTCCCAACCCACCCAGCGAGTACATAAAACGTTCCTGCATGGTAGCTGTGGAGCCCGACGAGTGGTGCTTGCCCCAGGCCATCGCATCAATCGGTAGTGAGAACTTCATCATCGGTAGCGATTACCCACACCCGCCTTCGACATACCCAAACACCGCAGCAGGTCTTGAGAACATGGAGGGTTTGACGCCGGCGCAAAAGGAGAAAATCTTGGAGCGAAACCTTATGCCGTGGATGAAATTTTCTTGTAGCGGCTACTTTTTGAGCAATGGCACCCCGGAGGTCAGGGCTTCTGCCCACTCCGGGGCGTTTTCAATGTCTGGCAGGTTGATTGGTGCTGATGGGTCTACGCGCCTTTGCAGAGATAGCTCCCACCAGCCGACAGAGTGCCACTGGCCGAACTTGTGCCCCACATCTTGGTACGTGCCCACATGGGTGAAGCCCATAGCTTCGTGGATACCCACGCTTGCAGTGTTTGGCAGCGTGACACCTGCGTAAGTGTTGTAGTACCCCTGGAGCCGCAAGCATGCGAACAGTGATGTGTACAGCGCCGTTCCTACGCCCTGACGGCGATGCTCATCGCTAATGTAGGCAGACACGTCCACAGACCACTGGTATGCGGCGCGTTCCTGGTGTTTGCTGGCGTAGGCGTACCCAAGAACCGTTCCCTCTGACTCGCAGACCAACCACGGAAGCGTCGCCAACGTGCTCTGAACACGCTTAGCAAACGATTCCGGAGTTGGTACATCTACCTCGAACGATACTGCGCTGTCTCGCACGAACGGCACGTAGATATCTAGCATTTGCTTTGCATCGTCGTAACGAGCGAGCCTGATTATCGCAGTCATTTCGTTAGGTAACCGCCAGGTCATATGGGTCCAGGGTCAAACCCTGGCCGCCAAGTATTAGAGGTGTTCCGATTTATCGGGGCCTATGCCGGGAGCGTCGTTTTGTCGGGCATCATCTCCATGCTGTTCAACACACAGGAGATCAGGGAGTAGTACCCCACGGTGACTGTCAGGTCTGTTACGCCCTGTTCGCCCAGCTTGTCCTTGACGGCATTGAAGGTTGCATCAGATACCTTGTGGTTTTGCAGCAACTCTAGGGCAAACTTAACTGTGAGGGCTTCTTCGTCGGTCAGGCCCGCGGGTGCTTTGCGATTTCCGATGGCTGCAATAGCCTCTTCACGTGCTCCGGCCTCTTTTGCCTGAATTTCATGGGCAACCCATTCGTAGTCAGCGTCCCAGTGACGTGCCACGGTGAGGATAGCCAGCTCGTTCTGGAGCTTGGGCACGGTTGTCTCGAACCGCACGTATGTGCCGGTGTGGGCTACCCTGCCTGCCAGCTCGGGGCTATGCATAATCGCCGCAAAGGGCCCTCGAACTTCGCCACGGCTGGCAACAATGGCGTCATATGCCTTCTGGTTATCTGGAGAGAGGGCTTCTCGTGAAACTGCTGATAGTCTTGGCATGGTGTCCTCCGTTCATGTTCCTTGGGGCGCGTTGAAGATACTGGGGCTGTTAGACCGTGTCAATCCGCTAGTGAGGACCAGACGCCTTGGAGCCGCTCCATAGCTTCGCCGGGTAGGGGGCCTTTTTCGGCGGCTTTGGCTGCATACTCAAGCTGTTCCATGCTGGACAAGCCGACCAGCGCTGTCGATACGCCTCGATTGGTGATGACAAATCTGATGGCGGCTTCAACCGAGCCATCTGTGTAGCCATCTTCCCAGAGGAAGCTGAAACGCTGGGCTACAGCTAAGTCATCGACGAAATCCGCACCGCTGCCGATGGGCGGTGGAGCTTGCGATGCCAGTTCATGCCGTTCTGCACTGGCGCTGAGTGCCCCGGCTGCCAGCACTCGGATGGCGATGATACCCATGTCCTTGGCAGATGCTGCGCCAACCAAGTCATTGTAATCCTGGTAGGGGTAATTGGATGGAATTGCACCGCCTTGACTGGG
>Ga0302135_10000166_pt1 | contig 39600 bp, 52 predicted proteins | sample CBN3_surface_MG_FD_203119 | JGI IMG/M metagenome (GOLD analysis project Ga0302135, IMG submission 203119) | Marine microbial communities from Western Arctic Ocean, Canada - CBN3_32.1 | ecosystem: Environmental > Aquatic > Marine > Oceanic | place: Canada: Western Arctic Ocean | collected...
TTCTAATCAATATACAGGATTAACAGTATTTACAGTTCTCGAAGAACAAAATTATAGTCTTTGGAAAAGAACTGCCTAAATATAATTAATAACACATTATGAAGAGGAATGATGGTTGATACAACAGAAGTCGCTGCGGAGGAGCAGTGGACTCATGATACAATGATTGAAGGCCTTTGGCGCTCTGCCGAAAAGAAGGAAATTTCTATTTTATATGAACGGGAAGATAAGTCTAGATATTCTGGACAAGCTTTAGAAGACTCCCGAGAATGGAAAGATTTTTTTCACAAATTTACGATTGAAGAAATTGATGCCTTTACAGATACACATCGTGGACAAAGAGAAGCTCGCGGTCCACGGCCGAATCAAGAACAAGAAATACGTAAAAGAGAAGATAAACAATCAGGAGAAAGAAAGAAAGCTGCTGATGAATTAGAAACTCTTTTTCGAGCAAAATTAGAAGCTTTTGAAATTCCAGAAGTTAGAGATAGTGAGAATAGAGAATTAAGATCTCGTATTAGAAAATCTAAATCTTTAACAGAAATTTCTGCTGTGGTTTCTGCGCTTATGGCTTTATCCATTATTAGGGTAACCTTAAAAGCAGATAATCTTTTAGATGAAGAACCAGAATCAGAAAAAGTTGTTTCTGGTACTATTGAAGAAGTAGCTAATGAGGTCCCTAAGGATGAGGACTGATGAAGGTTTTTTATTAGTAGCTACTAATTTGAAACCGTATCACACCGCGGCACAAATGTTAGCGGATAGTTTAAAAGAATTTGCCCCGAACCACCCCGTAATACTTTTTACAGAAGATAAATGGGTTAATGACCCCGGAAACTATATTTTTGATAAGGTTTACGGTGGAATGCCTTCTTCTAATCGCGCAAAATTATTAGCTTTAAAAGATACCCCTTTCGATATTACTTGTTATCTAGATTCTGATATGGTATGTATTCATTCGGATGCACCTTTAATTTTTAAAGGTTTAAAAGATGGGTATGATATGGCTTGGACTAAAATTAGAACATATGCCGCGGCTATGGTTTGGTGGGATAAATCTAAATTAAAAGTACCGCATGGTGGAATGTGTTTATATAGAAAATCAGATAAAATGATTTCTTTTATGGATGAATGGTGGGAAAATTGGAATTGGAAAAGAAATCAAACATGGGAATGGGATGAAAGATGGACCGGCAAATATCCTTATTGGGAAACTAGAGGATGGGATCAATTTCCATTACATTTAATGATGGGTGTTGTTAGGCAAGATGATCCATGGTATCGACCTGATATAAAATGGCATTGGGTATATGGTGGTGATCCGCCCTGCGTTCCTGATACTCCCGATTGGGATGAAGGAAAAGATTCAAGATGGAATTGGATAATTGGGTATAACAATGATAGAGAAGGTGTAAGTAAAGATGAAATAGTTTTTCATGATTATTCATGTTTACTATTTAAAAGTCAATATCAAAATGGAAGAATATGACCGGGCATACAACCCACCTTGCAAAATATTGTAATGATTTAGAAGTTTTAAATATCCTAGAAGAAATTGGAGAGTATCTGGATGGTTTAGATCCAGATAAATTTAAAGTTAACAAATCAAGACAAAATGAACCAGAATGTTTTAATGTTATTTGCGATCAATATTTAAGCGAATTTAGAAAAAAAATTAGGCCTGGACCTCCATGGCATCAAAATATTCATGATCTTTTATTAAATTTAAATACAAGACATCGAAATCGAAAAATTGCTAGGCTTGCAACTACTTTAGGGAAACGAATAACAGGAAGGAAACAAGCTCTTAGCGCGATATATCCACCAGGAGGATATTTGGCTTGGCATCATAATGCCGATGTACCAGGCAGAAATTTAATATTCACTTGGTCTAAAACAGGTGAAGGTGTTTTCAGATATAGAAATTATACAAAAGGATACTTCTTTGATATTCCAGATCATAAAGGTTGGAATGTAAAATCGTTTGATTGGTTTAGTCATGGTGAATCTGAAAAAGAAGGATATTCATGGCATTGTGCTGGTACATCTTGTATGAGAGCAACTCTTGCTTTTGTTGTTCATAATAATCCGATGTCTGATGCAATGTTAGAAGAAGATTTTAATTTGACACCTTGGAGCCCAGGTTGTTTTATTAGTGAAGAAGATATGCATCATAAATCAGAATGGTGGGATATTAATAAAGATAATATTATTAATAATTCATTAGATTCGGAATTAATTAAAGAACTTCACAATAGCCCTTCTGGTGTAAAATATGGCCCACGCTAATTCACCAATTGAAAAAAGGGCTCCTTATATAAGAATACAAAGCAAATGGTTTAAAAATAATTGTAAAAAAATTATTGATGAATTTGATGAAAGTTGTGCCCGCGGAACAACTATAGGTGGTAATATAAATGATAAAAGAAAATCAGATGTTTTTCTTTATGATATTTGGAAATTAGATTTGCCTGATTTTCAAAAAGTAGTCATTTATAAAATTAAAGAAATATTTACAACAGAAAATAAAAGATATCACTATGATTTAGATTATTCTTCTATAAACGTTCAATTTACTAGATATAAAGTAGACGAGTTTTATGAATGGCACACAGATGATGCATTTATTGCCACTCATAAAAAACATAATAATGTAAGAAAATTAAGTATAACGTGTCCTTTAAATGCTGGTGAATATGAAGGGGGCGAATTACAAGTAAAATTAGATTATCAAGAAGAACCAAGAAATATAAACATCGAACCAGGCGATATAGTAATATTTCCTAGTTTTACATTACACCGAATCCTTCCCATAACTTCAAATACACGATATTCGTTAGTTGCGTGGATCTCAGGACCTCCATGGAGATAAATACAATATATGCAAGGGCTCCGGACCCTGTTCATAAACATATTGTAGGAACTGAACAATGGCAATACCGCAAACGCGCGAACAACTCAAACAATACTGCCTTAGAAATTTAGGTCATCCAGTTATAGAAGTCAATGTTGATGACGATCAATTAGAAGATCGTATAGATGAAGCTATACAAATCTGGAATGATTATCATTACGATGGCGCCGAAAAAATCTATTTAAAACATCAAGTAACAGCAACTGATATTACCAATGAATACATATCAGTTGGTGAATCTATTAAAAGCATTATTAAAGTATTTCCTATAGATTCAACAACTGGAAATATTAATATGTTTGATGTAAGATATCAATTAAGATTAAATGATATATTTGATTTGAGCAAACAACAGCTTTCAGGCTATACTGGAGCAATGCAACACTTGAGTTTAATAGAAAATTTATTTAATCAATCACCTTCATTTAGATTTAATAGACATTCAGATAAACTTTATCTTGATATTGATTGGGATAAAGAACTGACTATTGACAAATACTTATTATTCGAATGTTATAGAGCTGTGGATCCAGAAGACTTGACTGATGCATATAATGATCTTTGGTTAAAGAAATATGTAACAGCAATATTTAAAAGACAATGGGGATCTAATTTATTAAAGTATGAAGGTATGCAATTACCCGGTGGGACAACATTAAATGGTAGACAAATTTTTGATGATGCATCCACAGAAATACAAATGTTAGATGATGAAATTTTTTCTAAGTATCAATTACCTGACGATTTTATAGTAGGATAAAATGAAAACATTTAAAACTTTTATAGAAAGACCTGAGTTCTGTGACGTTCCTGGCGGTGTTAAAAATCCAGCTCTTAAAGCACGTTGTTCGGAACCAGAAAAACCTAAAAGCGCACAGCTTGCTCCAGATATTAGATCAAAAGAATTGAAAGATAAAAAAGATAAATGGAAAAAATTAGGTTTAACCACTAAAGAACAACAAGAGCTTGAAGTAAAATGAAAACATTTCAAGATTTTTTAGATGAAGAAATTAATTTGCCTATAGAAGTTGGTGATATTGTTCTTGGTGGAAAATTTAAAAATAGAAGAATAGAAGTAAAAGAAATTGGTGAAAATGAAAAGGGTGATATTACTATTAATGGAAAATCGATTCTAAGAATTAGAGTGACGGACGAAAAGGCTGACGATGCCAGTAAGTAATTATTTTCAAAAATTTAGTCACACAAATGAACAAAATCTTCTTGAAGATTTAATGGTAGAAGCTATTCAAATTTATGGCCATGAAGTATCTTATTTGCCTAGAACTAAAAATAATGTAGATAATATATACGGCGAAGATCCTACCTCATCTTTTAGTTCAGCAGTTCCTATAGAAATGTATATTAAAAATACGGATGGGTTTGAAGGTGAAGGCGCATTTGTTGGTAGGTTTGGATTAGAGATTAGAGAACAAGTAACTTTTTCTGTTGCAAGACGTACTTGGGCAGGAACTGGTTTATCTAACAGACCACTTGAAGGAGATTTAATTTGGTTTGATATGACAAAAAAGTTATTTGAAATCCAATTTGTGGAACATCAAGCCGTTTTCTATCAAGCAGGAAAACTTCCAGTTTATGATTTAAATTGTGAATTATTTGAATATAGTTCTGAAGATATTGATACAGGTGTTACTGCAATAGATGCAGTGGAAGTTGAAAACGCATATTCAGTAGAATATCCATTTTCGGGTAATTCAGGGATTTTTACAACAAACGAAACTATTACTGGTTCTAATTCATATGCAACTGGAGAAATATTACAAATTCAAACTCTTACATCCGGGAATATTTTAAGAGTTACGAATATCGTTGGTACTTTTAGTGCAACTGAAACAATTACAGGCAGTACTTCAGGAGTAACAGCAACATTAGGTGCCACATCAACAGAATTTGCTGGTGATGCAACTGCTAATAATCAGACAATACAAACAGTTGCTGATGGTATTATAGACTTTAGCGAAGGAAATCCATTTAGTGAAGGAAGTTTTTAATGTTAGGACAATATTGGTATCATGGATTAACAAGAAAATATGTCTCAGTTTTCGGAACAATTTTTAACGATATTTATGTATTGCGTAAAAATAGTTCTGGAAATGTTGTCGAAACTTTAAAAGTTCCTTTAGCATATGGACCTAAACAAAAGTTTATGACCAGAATAACAGGTGATGCTAATCTAGACAAAAAGGTGGGGATGCAGTTGCCGAGGATGGGTTTCGAAATGACTTCCATGTCATACAGTCCCGAGAGAATGCTGCATCCCCTTAACCAAAATAAGGCTATGTGGAAAGGACAGATAGGGGTTGTTAGAAGTCCAGTTCCATATGATTATGCTTTTACATTGTCTTGTTTTGTAAAGAATGCGGATGATGGAACACAAATAGTTGAACAAATATTACCATTTTTTAGTCCGGATTTTACAGTATCTATAAATGCTATTCCAACAATGGGAATTAAAATAGACCTTCCTATTATTTTAAATGGTGTTAATTTAGAAGATTCATATGAAGGTGATTATCAATCACGAAGAGCAATAGTTTGGACTTTAGATTTTACAATTAAAGGTTATTTGTATCCAAACATTAAAGGTAAGGGTTTTGGTGACGGCAGTGATAACGTACCAACAGCTTTGATACGTACATCAATTATTAACTTTCATATATTACCACATAGAGATCCAGATTCAATAGATATTGATAGAATTTTATTAGAATCAGATACTGGTTTTGGAAAAGGTAGGGATGAATTATTAAATGAAGATAATACTAAATTTATGTTAGAATCAACAAGAACAGATATCAATGCAGCATTAGTAAAGTCAAGATATACAACTACGGTTGGCCCTGAATTGAATCCAGGAGATGATGATTACGAACCAACAGAAACAAGGGATTTCTTTGCAGAAGGACTTGAATGGGATCCAGCAACCGGTATTGATACATATGGCGGTACATTAGATATAAATGCATTCGGTAATACAAATGAGTAAAGATAAAATGGAAAATTATAAAGTGATTGATAAACAGGTTGATCCAAAATCAGTAGATGTAAAATTAGATGAAGTATTTGAAATTGCACCGGTGCCCCAGAATCAACCTGTTAAATATAAGACACCTGATAAAACACATGATGATACAGATACTGATTTTCAGTATGCACGTGAAAATATATACAGTATAATAGAGAGAGGGTCTGACGCCATGGAAGGCTTACTTGAAGTTGCTAGGGAAACAGAACATCCTAGAGCATATGAAGTAGTAGGTCAGTTTATTGATAAGTTAACAAATGCCAGCAAAGAATTAATGGGCTTACATAAAACAAAAAAAGGTATGTCGGATGAAGTATTAGGATCTCCTCAAAATGTCACAAATGCACTATTTGTAGGAAGTACAGCTGATCTTCAGAAGTTACTGAAACAGAAATCCAAGGAGATTTGATGGATTCACTTTTTAGTGCAGTCAATTTGACAATGTTTGGAATTATATTATTCTCTTCGTTGTTCATATTTTTATTCAATTATAGACACGATAATAAAGACAAGTATCAAAAAAATATTGCTTTAATATTATTTGATCTTTTTATTAATATGGGTATGTCTGTTACCGGTTATATTTTAATATGGCTGGTATTTGAAAACGTTCCTCAATTAGCTTCATATAATACATATAAATTTCCAATAGGATATTTATTTGGACTAACTTCTAATATAAGTATTCCAATTGTATTAAAGTGGTTTACATCAGAAATCACTAAAAAGCTAAAAGATGTATCAAAAGAAAGGACTGATTGATGGCACTCTCACCTAGAAAAACTACCGCCTCAAAAAAAGTTGCAGATCAAAATGTAGATGTGATGGAAATTGAACCGGTAAAAGCAATAGAAATAGAAACAAAAAATTTAGTGGCATCAAGTAGAATATGGATATACACTATAATTGGAATGTTAGCATATTTAATTTTTATAATTATTCCAGATATAAATGAAAAAGTAATATGGATGGAAAAAGATCTTAATTCTGTATTAGTACAATCAGAAAGATTTAAAAAAGCAACTAGAGTATTTGCTAAAGATAATCAATGTTCATCATGTCATTTAAGTCCTGATTATTTACTTCATAATTTACTTACCAAGTATCCTAGTTTTTCTGATATTAAAGCATATATGTTGGTTGGTCACCAGAGATATTATACAATGGCAACTCCGATAGCAGATGATGAACTTCTAACAATATATAGAGCCCTGCAATGATATTATTTGGCAAAGTATTTGCATCTATATTATTTTTTTTAATAATGTCGGTTTCCGGAAAAGCATCAACATCACTTCCTGATGGTATTAAAGGTGAAATTTCTTTACCAGAATATAAACCAGGATATGGCGATACATTTAAAAGAATAAAAAAACGCGGTTATGTAATATGTGGCGGTAAGGATGCATTTCCCGGTTTTGGGGAAGAGATTTGGAATCCGGATTCAGGCCGCTTAGAATTTAAAGGTTTTGATATTGACATTTGTCGAGCTGTTGCTGCCGCAATATTTCTTGACAAAACAGCCGTTGAAATTGAAGTAGTGGATGGGAATACTAGATTTAGTTATTTAATTGATGGAACTATAGATTTGTTATCTGCTAATACTACATATACCTATACTAGAAATGTCCTTAAAAAATTAGAATTTCTACCCACCACTTATTATGATGGTCAAGGGTTTATTGTTCGAAAAACTCTTGGTGTATCTTCAGCAAAACAAATGATTGGTGCAAGAATATGTTATAGTACACATGGGACAGCCGCAAAAAATATTAAAGATTTTTTTAAAAAACATTTTCTTCATTATATTCCTGTTGAAGTACCAGTAGGTGATAAACCTAAAGATTATTACATAGATCGTAAATGTGATATGTATGGTACAGATCGTTCTGCATTAGCTTCTAATAGATTAAGTTTTAAACACCCAGAACACCATATAATTCTTCCGGAAATTATTTCAAAAGAACCTCTTGGTCCAGTAACAAAATATGGAGACCAGCAATGGTCTGATATTATTCGATGGACAATTTACGTTTTATTCGTAGCAGAAGAGTATGGGATCACTTCAAAAAATATTGATGATTTTAAAAATCATGTAGATCCAATGATTCAAAGATTTATGGGCGAAATAAATGGAGTTAACCATCCGCATCTTGGGGCTAAGTTAGGATTACATTCAACTTGGGCATATGAAGTTATCAAACAAGTTGGTAATTATGCAGAAATTTATGAACGAAATGTAGGTAAAAATACTCCTCTTGCGTTATCACGAGGACTAAATAAATTGTATACTAAAGGTGGATTATTATATGCGCCTCCATTAAAATAGGATTTTTTAATAGAATAGAAAGGCAACAATGGCAGAGGAAAGCGTAAAAGTATCTGAAAAAGTGAGTGTCGGAGATGAAAATTTAGGTGCAAGTGCAGAAGCTCATGCAGAGGCAGGAGTAGAAGTTACGGATACAAGTGTAAGCGCAGAAGCAGAAGTTGGTGCAAGTGCAGAAGCTCACGCAGGAACTACTGAAGGTGGAGTTGATATGGAAGCGACTGCTGGTGTTGAAGCTGAGGCTCATGCAGGAGGAAGCGCAGAAGTTACAAATACCGATGTTGTAGCAGAAGCATCAGTTGGAGCAAGTTCAGAGGCGAGAGTTGAAGCAAGTGCAGGGCATGAAGAAAATATAGACCTTGGTGGTGTAACTGATATTGATGTAGGAGTAGAAACTACCGCCGGTGCATACGCCGAATCTCATGTCGGTGCAGAAGCAGAAGGACAGATTGGACTTCATGGTGCAGAAGGTAGTGCCGGCGCAAGTGTTGGTTCAAGTGTAGGTGTAGAATCAGAATCATCTGTTACAGTAGGAGCCGCAGAAGCAACTGGAAGTGCCGGCGTATCTGTTGGTTTACAGGCGGGTGCCGAAGTTGGTGGTGGCGCGACCTTTGATGAAGGTCATCTTACAATGGGTGTAGAAGGTGAAATTAAATTGGTAGCAGGAGTTGAGTTAGACTTAGAAGTTGATATCGATACCGGTGAACTTTTAGATGAAACAAAGGATGTCATCAATGCAATTGCAGATACAAAAGCCGCACATATCGTAGCAGAAGAAGCTGAGAAGGCTGCAAACGCCGCAAAAGAAGAAATCGAACGTTTATTTAAGCAACATGAAGAAGAACTTAAAGAAGCAAAACGACTTGTTGAAGAAACGGCAGCAAAACATGCTCAAGAAATAAGGCGAGCTGCAGAAACAGCCGCCGCAGAAGCAAAAATGGCAAAAGAAGCAGCAGAAGCGGCTTTGAAGAAAAAGCAAGAAGAAATTGCTCGCGCAAAAAAGTTAGCTGAAGAAAAAGCTAAAGAGCTTGCATATAAAGCGGAGGTGGCAGCAAAGAAAAAAGCAGCACAAGTAAAGAAAGCTGCAGCAGCCGCAAAGAAAGCCGCAGCTGCAAAAGCGAAGAAAGCAAAGCATGCGGTATCAAAAGCATTTAGTACTAAAAAGAAAAAGAAAAAACATCATTAATAATTATGAAAGGATGATATGTCTTGGTTTGGAAATATAATTAAGTCAGTGTTTAATAATGAAGGTTTAGGTTTACAAGGGAATCGACAGAAACCTGATGAAGAACACATATCAGAAAAATGGAAAAGTGAATTCATACCTAGGAAAGTAAATTTTAAAAGTATGACCAAAAAACAATTGGAAACATACGGTAGATCAATTGGTATTGAATTAGATAGACGACATAATAAAGCTATACTTATTGCAACATTGGAAGATGCAATTGCAAGTTAACGCTATAATAAAAGAGTACTGGCGAGATTGGGCAGCCCTTGTTTATTTGTTTATTTGTTTAATTGATTTTTTTGTTGCACCTTTAACATGGAATTTGTTGATGGCAGGATATTGTGATACACATGATTGTTTAAAAGAAGGTGTAACACGATGGGCTCCCTTGACACTTGAAAGCGGTGCAATGTTTCATCTTTCATTCGGGGCAATCCTTGGAGCGACGTCATTTAATAAACATAAAGAAATTAACGCTAGTCATCGGTCTACTTCTACTATTTAATAGTTGCGCGAAAAACGTAGCTGATAAAAATAATGATTTAGGTAGTGGCGATAGGTCAAATTTACCAGTTTCATTAAAATCACTCATTGAACATGCAGAGTATTGTAAAGATATTTACGATAGTGGTGGTGATCAAAAAGATGAAGTTGCGTTTGAAGTAAAACAAGATAATGGAATATCAATAATTGTTATTAGAGGTACAGCGAATGATGCAAATGTACTATCGGATGTTGATGTAAGATTAGTAAGTGATACACGTACAGGAATATATCTCCATAAAGGATTTAGAGATGTTGCTGTAAATATAATGCAAATTATAGATACTTCAATGACGACAAGCAGGGGAATTGTTCAAGGACAGACACTTACATACCCCCTTGAACATACAGTACACGTTACAGGTCACAGTTTAGGTGGAGCCGTTGCACAAATAATAGGAATGTGGCTTCACAAGAGAGGTAAGAATGTTCAAGTTTTCTCTTACGGATCACCAAAAGTTTCTTCTCAAGTTCTTGATAGCCAACCCACTCATTGGCGCGTGGTTCGCCGCAGTGATCCTATCCCTTTTACTCCTCCTTGGCCTTATCGTCACACCGGACTTTTTATAGATAGTCAGGATTTGGATTGGGGTCCGGATAATGATAATGGTTTAATCTCAAAAACTGATGGATTAACTCATGCAATTGCAAAATATGTAGAAACATTAAAAGCCATTGATTATTTGATCAGTGGATCCAAGACAAAGTATAAAAATTAATCATGTCACATAGCACTCCATTTTCAAAAGATGATAAAGCTCGTAGATATAATGATAATAGAAATTATTTTGAGCGAATTCCAGAAAACCGTACTGCTGTAGATAATATTTTACGTGTTAATCATGGCAATCAAATGAGATTAGTATTGATGGCAGATCAAAAAGCTAATATAATGATTACCGTTGCATCAATTGTATTCTCAATTACTATTGCAAATTTAGATAATGAAACAATGAAATGGCCTCTATTATCATTTGCAATAGGTAGTTTTTTCTCATTACTATTTGCAATATATGCAATAATACCAAATACAGACTATCCTAAAATGAGGGGGTCTAAGGAAATAGATAGGAGATCTCCTTTTTTTAATCCTTTGTTTTTCGGACATTTTGCACATTTACCGATAGACGAATACAAAAAAGATTATGCAAAAGTATTGATGACTGACGATAAAGTATATGATGCCATGGCCGGAGATATTTACGGTCAGGGAAAAGTTCTTGCGCTTAATAAGTATAAGTTTCTCAAGTGGTCTTACACTGCTTTTCTTTGGGGAATGTTTGCTGCTATAATGGTATTCTTATTTCAAGGATCGGTCGGAAGTTTCTTGGCAGATATTATACCCATACCGGCATTGTTGAAATAAATTCGCAGGAATTTAAAACTATAAATATTGATATAAAGGGCGGAAAAAAATGACAATATTAAGTAGAAAAAATCGTCAAAGTGATGATAAAATAAATACTAGAAATGAATTGATTCATCAATCTGAAGAAAAATTATGGGAAAGTGATCCAGTGAAAGCATTACAATATGAAGGAACAGAACGCCGAAAGAAAATGAATTGGTGGGCAAGATTTACATTGTCCCTAATTGTGGTACTAACTTTTTTATTTTTAATATGGTTACTCTTTATGGAAGACTTGCCGACGGCTTCCCGCGATCTAATAAATATTATGACCGGAGCATATGTGGCGGTGCTCAGTAAAGCAACAGACTACTGGTTTAAAGATAAAGACGACCCGGAGCATAAAGAAGGGACACAAATAACCAATGGTAGCAACTAAAAATAGAACGAAACATAAGAAAACTACTATGTTAGAAAAAGAAAACTTAGAGGCCCATGTGGACTTATGCGCGGAAAGGTATCGGCGTTTGGAGGAGAAGTATCAACAATTACAAGATACTATTGATAAAAGTAATTCTGTTATTCACGAAAGAATTTCCAAAATGAAAGATAGTATGGATGAAATGAAAGCTTTATCAATAGAACAACATTTTAAACAAAATAGAATAATAATAACTACTGCTGTTGCTATTATAGGTACTATAGTTGCCGCAGTTATTCAACAGTTAATAGGTAATTAGGTTAATATGTTAAAATTTAATGAATATTTAAATGATGAATCTTTAGATGAAGATATTTTATTAGAAATTGAAGAAGATTTTGAAGAAGATGCAATAACATTAGAAGACCTAATCGAATGGACTGAACAACTCACCGAAGACCAAGTAACAGAAGATTTATTAGACGAAAAAGAAACCCAAGCTGCATATGTTGGCAGAATGAAAAAATTGGGTAGATTAGCTAAACGGAAAAATAAATTAGCTTCAGTTAAAAGAAAAAAGAAAAGGTCTCAGTTAAAAAGAAAAACTGCAGGCAAAATTCAAAAGTCCGCTTTGAAGAGAGCACAAAGAGAAGTAATTCCTGCTGCGATTATGAAAGCTAGCGGTGCAGGTGGAATGCTTAAAAGAAAAAAGTGGAAAGAAATGAAAAAGGCTATAGTAAATAGAAAAACGATAGTTCACAAAAGAAAAGTTAAAAGAGATGAACCTGCTAGAATGAAACGAGCAAGAGCGGCAATGGCAAATCATAAGTCTAGCCATAAATAAGGAATGTGATGTCTCAAAATATTAAAGTTCAAGAAAATATTATACATAGAAAAAATTGGAGCAGTGATGGTGGAGTTATGGTAAACACTGTTACCAAAACACGAGTAGTAACTCGGAAAAGAACGCCGGAATCCACTTCAGGAGAAGAGTTTATGAAGGATATTCCTAAAGATGGAAATGGTGCCACTGATTGGAAAAAAATATTAAACAGCTAAATGCCTAGCACACATTATCTTGGTAACCCCAAATTAAAATCTTCTAATGTTCCAGTTGAATTTACTGAGGAACAGTTAGCAGAATATATAAAATGTCATGATGATCCAGTCTATTTCATTAAAAAATATGTAAAAATTATTCATGTTGATAGGGGATTAGTAGATTTCAATCTCTACCCTTTTCAAGAGAATATGGTAAAAACATTTCACAATAATAGATTTGTGATTTGTAAGATGCCGCGGCAATCAGGTAAGTCTACTACTATTATTGCTTTCTTTTTACATTACATACTTTTTAATGAAAATGTACATGTAGGTATTCTGGCTAATAAAGGTTCTCTCGCTAGAGAATTATTAGATAGATTAAAGTTATCTTATGAAAATTTACCTATGTGGTTACAACAAGGTATATTAGCATGGAATAAAGGTAATATAGAATTAGAGAATGGTTCAAAGGTATTGGCTGCAGCTACATCATCATCTGCAATCCGGGGATCATCTTTTAATATAATTTTCTTGGATGAGTTTGCTCACGTTCCAAAAGAATTAGCAGAAGAATTTTTTACTTCAGTTTATCCTACTATTTCTTCTGGTCAAACCACTAAGGTTTTTATAGTATCTACTCCACTTGGTTTGAATCAGTTTTATAAGATGTGGGTAGATTCGGAAGAAAAAAGAAGTAATTATTTACCTATTGAAGTTCATTGGTCTGAAATTCCCGGTAGAGATGCCAAATGGAAAGAAGAGACCATTCGAAATACTAGTGAAAGACAATTTTCACAAGAATTCGAAACAGAATTTGTTGGTAGTACACAAACACTTATATCAGGATCTAAATTAAGATCCATGCCTTTTAAGACACCAATACATTCACAAGATTTTATAGATATATTCGAAAATCCAATAGAAAAACATTCATATACTTTAGTTGTTGATACAGCCAGAGGACAAGGATTAGATTATTCTGCATTCACAGTTATAGATTCGACTGAGGTTCCTTATAAACTTGTAGCAAAATATAGATGTGATACTATATCACCGTTATTATATCCTAACGTAATTTATAAGGTAGCCAGACATTATAATGAGGCATATGTATTAGTTGAAGTAAATGATATAGGTGAACAGGTGGCAATTACCTTACATCAAGATTTAGAATATGAAAATATGATGATGATGACCTGGAAGGGAAGAGGTGGTCAACAACTAGGAGGTGGCTTTGGTAAGAATTCACAATACGGCGTAAGGACTACTAAACAAGTTAAACGCCTAGGCTGCGCCACATTACAAAACTTAATCGAAGAAGATAAATTAATTATAACAGATTATGATGTAATATATGAACTCACTTCTTTTTCCGCTAAGAAAGATTCATATGAAGCTGAAGAAGGACATCATGATGATTTAGTAATCACGTTAGTTATCTTTGCATGGTTAACTAATCAAGAATATTATAAAGAATTAACAAATGTTGATTTACGTGAAAAGATGTATTCAGAGAAAATGAAAGAAATTGAAGAAAGCTATTTACCGTTTGGTATTATAGATGACGGATCAGAGGAAGAAGAGATTGTAGATAATGAAGGAAATAGATGGCAAGTAGATAGGACTGATAGAATTTTAGAAGACACAGGCCACAATGTTTTTTTCTGAACCCCGTTTATTTATAAATAATCTTAGTAACTAATAATACATGAACTTAATGATTTATAGGAGAAGAAGATGGCATTTACAGTAAGTCCAGGTGTAGTTACACGTGAGATTGATTTAACTACAATTGTACCTGAGACTGGAACAACTGCAGGTGCTTTTGCTGGGGCTTTTCGCTGGGGACCTCTAGACCAATTGGTTAGCATAAGCAGTGAAGATCTACTTGTAGCAAATTTCCAGAAGCCTGACTCTTCAACATATTTATCTTTTTTCACAGCGGCGAACTTCTTAGCCTATGGTCAAAATTTAAATGTTGTTCGAGTAGCAAATTCATCAGCAGAGAACGCAACGACAGATGCGGCAAATACTGTCTTAATTAAAAGTAGTGAAACCTATTACAATACATATTACACTGAATTTGGTGGATCCGGAGCCTCTGATAATTTCGGAGAATTCGCAGCAAAATATGCAGGGGAATTAGGTAATTCACTTAAAGTCGGATTATGTGGAGCCGATATTGCCGCAGTAGCAATAACAGGAACCATGACAACGGCCTTTTCTGGACAAGAAGGAACTGTTTCAGGAACAACAACATTGTTTACTTCAGAATTACAAGTTAACGATATAATTAAACATGATGCGGCAGGCACCTATTTCTTAGTAACTGCTATTGCATCAGACACTTCAATGACTGTGCAATCCGCAAGCAATACTGCGATTACCGGTACACCAACATATACAAAACAAATAAATTCACAATTTGCTGAACCGGCGACAACTATGATGGGAACCGCTCAAGTTGCCGATGCTGCAAGAAAAGTACTGACAGGAACAGGAACTTACTTTGACGTACAGTTTACAGTAGGTGATAAGATTACAATTAATGGCGAAACACATGAGTTGGAATCTATTACAAGTAATACAAGCGCGACTTTGAAAACAGCCATATCACCAAGTTCTACAGCAATTGCTGGTTCGATTGCATATTCACGAGAGTGGGAATTTTCAAGTGTATTTGATTATGCACCACTTACCTCGGATTTTGCAACTCGAAGAGGTGTAACACAAGATGAAGTTCATGTAGTTATAGTAGATGAAGACGGAGAATGGACAGGTGTTAAGGGAACAGTATTAGAAACATTCCCAGCTTTATCCGTTGCTTCAGATGCTAAATCAGAAGATGGTCAAGCTCTTTATTATAAAGAAGCTATTAATAGACAATCTAAATATATTTGGTGGATGAAACATCCAACAGGAGGTGCGGCAAGTGCAGCACCTAATACCGGCGCATGGGGTACATCAGCGAATTCCGCTTCAAAACCTGCATATACAGCAAATAGAATTACTGTTAATGCAAGTATGACGGGTGGTACTGATGGACAAACATTAACTGATGCAATCACAATTACCGGCTTTGATAAATTTAAATCTGCAGAAGATATAGATATTTCATTAATACTTGCTGGTTCTTGTTCTTCCACAGTTGCAAGTTACTTAATTAGTAATATTGCGGAAAACCGCAAAGATTGCATGGTGTTTATTAGCCCAGAGCAAAGTGATGTTGTTAATAATGACGGTGGGGAAGTTACAGCAATTAATGATTTCAGAAATCTTTTACCTAGCACTTCTTATGCAGTTATAGATTCTGGATGGAAATATCAATATGACAAGTATAATGATACGTTTAGATATGTTCCGTTAAATCCAGATGTGGCTGGTCTTGTTGTAAGAACAACATTAGAAAGAGATTTTTTCTTTTCACCAGCTGGCTTCAATAGAGGTCAAGTAAAAAATGTTGCACGTCTAGCATGGAATCCTAATAAAACAGAAAGAGACAATCTTTATAAAAATGGTGTAAATCCAATTGTTTCTTTTTCAGGTAAAGGACATATATTGTTTGGTGATAAAACATTATTAGCCAAACCTTCGGCGTTTGATAGAATTAATGTACGTAGATTGTTCATTACTTTGGAAAAATCCATTGCTAATTTCGCACAGTTCTCAATGTTTGAGTTCAACGATGATTTCACACGATCATCTTTTGTTTCGTCAGTAGAACCATTTCTCAGAGATATTCAAGGAAGAGGTGGAATCACAGATTTTTCTGTAGTTTGTGACGAGTCAAATAATACACAAGAAGTTATAGATCGAAATGAGTTTATTGGTAGCATATTCATTAAACCTACGAAATCAATTAACTTCATCTTGCTCAACTTTGTTGCAGTACGAAGTGGTGTAGATTTTGAAGAAGTTGTTAATGCTGTATAAATAGAAATGATTATACAATAATATTAGGGGTTTAAATGGCATTTGTAGTAGATGGAGTAAATAGTTTTATATCAAAACTAACTAAAGGGGGCGCTAGAGCTTCCCTTTTCGATGTATCAATTGCTATGAAAGGCGATACGTCAACAACTGGAACAAGCCCAGGCATGGTCTTTATGTGTAAAGGTGTGCAAATTCCGGCAAATGCTTTGGGCATTACAACCGTAAACTATTTTGGTCGAGCAGTAAAAATTCCAGGAAATAGAACTTTTGAGGATTTAACCACAACCATTATAAATGATGAAGGTTATGCAATCCGAAACCAAATAGAAAGTTGGATGAATAAATTAAATTCACATTCAGGCAACGTCCGCGATTCTACAATGTTAAATAAACTTACAGGTTATATCGCAGATATGAGTGTGAACACATATAGTAAAACTGGAGCGGCCGATCAAACATATAAGTTTGAAAATTGTTTTCCTACTTCCTTGGATCAAATTGATGTTAATTGGGATCCAAACGATTCGATAATGGAATACACAGTTACTTGGGCTTATGATTATTGGGAACACTCACAGGTGACAACCGCAACATAAGGATTTTAAACATGGCAGATTTTGCAATAAGTGCATTCACAAGCAAATTAATCGGTGGTGGCGCCAGGACCAATCTCATGGAAATGACCTTGGGAACCGTTCCCGGTGGCGGCGCAACTTCGGATTGGAAATATTTGTGTAAGGGAGCTCAGATTCCTCCTTCTATGATATCCCCAATTGAAGTACCCTATTTTGGCCGTCAAGTAAAAGTTGCAGGAGAGAGTAGAGAATTTCCCGCTTTATCAACCACAGTTGTTAATGATGAAGGTCACACTCTGAAGGCCGCACTTGAAAAATGGATGGTGCTACTTAATAGTCATAAAGGAAATGTGGCTACAAAGGACATTTTTAGTTCCAGGTCTAAATATACGACCCAAATGACATTAAAAATGTATAAAAAAGATGGAACAGATGATCAAAAATGGACAATCATCGGTGCATGGCCATCAAACATATCAGCTATAGATCTTAGTTGGGATTCAGGGAATACAATTCAAGAATTCACGGTAGATTGGCAGTATGATTACTATACGCACAAAGAAGCAAATATTAAGTAGTTTGCATTCAGAACATTTAAATAGAAATATATTATGAAACTTTTTGGATTTAATATAGAGAGAGAAAAGGGTCAGGACTTACCGGCTCTTAGTTTCCCCGAAAATCAAGAAGGCGCTATTGAGGCCACTTCAGCAGGTGGCGCTTTCGGTACCTACATTGATTTAGACGCGGTAGCAAAAACAGATGCCGACTTAATTATGAAATATAGGGATATGGGTGAACATCCCGAATGTGATATGGCTGTTGAAAATATTATTCAAGAAGCCATAATTACTAATCAAGCGCGAAGTCCTGTTGACCTAGATCTAACACATACCGGCCTATCAAAAAATCTCCAAGATAAAATTACAGATGAATTTGAACTTGTCTTAAAATTACTTGATTTTAATAATCAAGCATATGATATTTTTAAGAGATGGTATATTGAAGGTAGGATTTTTTATCATGCAATGATAGATCCAAAAAATACTGAAAAAGGTATTCAAGAATTAAGATTAATTGATTCCTTTAAAATTAAAAAAGTTAGACAAATAATTCCAGACCCAAGACAAACACCGTCAGAATTCAAATTGCCTAAATTTGAAGAATATTATTTGTTTAATGAAAAAGGATTATTAACCCCAAGTCAACTGGGCGTTAAGGTGGCTACTGATTCTATCATTATGGCTCATTCAGGTATAATGACAAAAGATAAGAAGTATGTTATTTCCCATTTACATAAAGCCATTAAGTCGTTAAATCAACTAAGGATGTTGGAAGATGCTGTTGTAATTTATAGAATAGCAAGAGCGCCCGAAAGACGTATATTTTATATTGATGTAGGTAACTTGCCTAAACAAAAAGCTGAGCAATATCTTAAAGATATAATGACTCGGTATAAAAATAAATTAGTATATAATGCATCAACTGGTGAAGTAAAAGATGATAGAAGGCATCAGTCAATGTTGGAAGATTATTGGCTTCCACGAAGAGAAGGCGGAAGAGGAACGGAAATTTCTACTTTACCCGGAGGACAAAATCTAGGTGAAATGGAAGATGTAGATTATTTTAGAAGGAAACTATATCAATCATTAAATGTTCCTTTGTCACGATTAGAAGCTGATACCCCTTTTGTTTTAGGTAGAGCATCAGAAATTAGTAGAGATGAATTAAAATTTTCAAGATTTATTGATAGAATTAGAATAAGGTTTTCCCATTTGTTTTATCAAATAATGGAAAAACAATTAATTCTTAAAAATATTATTCATACATCTGAATGGCCTAAATTAAAAGAAACTCTTAGATTCAATTATGCAGCCGATAATCATTTTGCTGAATTGAAAGAACAAGAGTTAATGGGTGATAGATTAAATATGATGAGAGATGTAGAAGAATTAGTTGGAAATTATTATTCTAAACAATTTGTTAAAGATAAGATTCTTAGACTTACACCTGAAGAACAAAAGAATATTGAAAAACAAATTAAAAAAGAGGAAAAAGAAGCAGAAGGTGAAGGCGATCAATACCCACCTCAATCAGGAATGCCGCCGGCAGTTCCAGCAGTAAATAAAATTAATGTTGTACCTGGAGCTGATCCAAATACAGGAGGACAACCATTTACTGCCGCAGGACAGGATCAGGGATTAGCAACATCACAAGGAATGCAAAACAGTGGAGAAAATGTTAAACCTGAAATGCTTACAGGTGAAAAATCATTGAAAGGTCTTTATAACCTAAATAAGAAAGAGCGCAAGTTTGGAAAATAAAGGCAGAGAAATAATAGCAACAATAATAGATGATATTGTTACAGGTAAAGATTATAAAGCGCGCGCAACTGTACATGATGTTTTATCAACTAATTCTACTAATAGAGTAACGGAACTTAAAAAAGATCACGCAGAAACAATGTTTAGGAAAGATGATGTTTAAATATAATAGGGACTCTTTTTTACCAACAGATAAACGGGTTCCGTTAAATGAAATCCGTGATGAAGAAAATGAAGAATTCATTTTCCAAACAATGCATATGAGACTTTTATTAAAGTTGGCAAATGGAAAAATTGATGGTAAAAAGCTGGCGTTAGAAGAATTAAGAAATAGAGGTTATGATAAAAAAGGTGAATGGGTCGGATGGGATGAGAATCCTGCACAAACTGCTCGAACAGCAAAAAAACGAGTAGATGTAAATCGTTCAGGTCGGAACGACAGAGCCAGTAAACTACGACATTAAATTAGTATAAATAAAACATACACTTTAGAAAGTAGACAATGAAATTAAAAGCCGCAAATACTGTCAGTACAGCAACTAATTTAAGTTTGGGTAAGGCTACGGCTGTGGCGGTAACTACAACTGCCGTAACATTAATTACTATTATAGACAATACTGGAACAGAAGCGGGTACGAACGGAACAGTAGTTGGATCTATTTCATTACCAGCAAGTGTAACACAAATTATACAAAAAGACGCAGACCAATTCATTAAGTGCAGTGTTACGAATGCACAATATACACCAGTAGCACGCTCAAGTTATTAAGGAAAAACGATGAAGCTAATATGCGAATTAATGGAAGATGTAGAAATGCTTGTGGAAAAAGATTCCTCCACAGATCAAAAGAATTATTTTATTAAAGGCGTTTTTCTTCAAGCAGAACAAAAAAACCGAAATGGTCGCATTTACCCTATGGAAACTATGGCAAAAGAAGTAGATCGCTATAGTAACCAATACATTAAAACAAATAGGGCATTCGGCGAGCTAGGTCATCCAGATGGCCCGACAATTAATCTGGAAAGAGTTTCACACATGATTAAAGAGTTAAAACAAGATGGCCCCAATTTTACGGGCAAAGCGAAAATTATGGAAACTCCTTACGGAAAAATTGTTAAAAACCTAATTGACGAAGGTGCGAAATTAGGTGTAAGTTCCAGAGGAATGGGTTCTCTGAAAACTGCAGGTGGTGCTCAAGTAGTACAAAATGATTTTCATCTTGCTACAGCAGGAGATATTGTTGCAGATCCATCCGCCCCCATGGCTTTCGTAGAAGGCATAATGGAAGGTAAGGAATGGATTTGGGAAAATGGTCTTCTAAAAGAAGCTGAAGTTCAAGAAATCAAAAACGATATTGTTAAAGAATTTGCTAAAATAACCAGGGACGATTCTATTTACGTTGACTCCTTTGAAAAGTTTTTATCAAAACTTTAATCTTATAAATATATATAGTAATACTAATATACATAGGAGATTGTAAATGTCTGAACAAGGAACTGTCCAAAAACAGCAGTCTCTTGCCAATAGTGTGAATGAACTAGAAACTTTAGCTCAACAAGCATTGGAATTAGATGGCGAGGCAAGGGAAGAGCTCGTTGAACAAATTAAAACACGATGCGTAGAAGAAGGCTTATCTTCCCAAGAGACGGATGAGTTATTGGAAGAGATAGGTCTTGTTCAGGAAGCACGCAAAAAGGTACAAGAGGCTGACAATAAACCAAAAGCTGGCAAGGGCGAATCTGCTGAAAAAGTAGATGGCGACCACGGTAAAGAAAGTCCTGATCCAAGTCAAGTAAAAGGATCTGGAACAGCTATGGGTAACCCAGTTAAGGGTAAAGCTAGTAACTCTAATAATGCTGAGAAAATGGATAAGGTAAAAGAAGATCTTACGCCTAGAACAAAAGCCGGAATGATGGCAGCTGTTTATGAAAAATTAGGCAAATTGAAAAAAGATCAGATTGCCCAAAATTTCGAATCTATTCTTGGTTCCCTAAGCATACAAGAGCAATCAGATGAAGAATCTGATACTAAACCTCTTGATGTTCAAGATGATATCGATGCATTGACTGAAGGTGAAGAACTTTCAGATACTTTCAAAGCAAAGGCAAGTACTATTTTTGAAGCTGCAGTCCAAGCTAAGGTTAATCAAGTAGTAATTGAGCGCGAGCAAGAGCTTGAAGCAAATATGCAAACTCAACTTGCGGAAGAGATCGACGAATACAAAGAAGAAATTGTTAATAAGGTAGACAGCTATCTTAACTACGTTTCTGAAGAATGGGTCAAGGAAAATAAACTTGCCATTGAAAAGGGAATCCGCACAGAATTGACTGAAGGATTCTTAGTTGGTCTTAAAGATCTGTTTACAGAACACTATATTACAATCCCAGAAGAGAAAGTTGATGTTGTTGACGATCTGTTCACAAAAGTAGAAGGATTGGAAGAGCAACTTAACGATCAGATCCAAAAGAACATAGAAGTTCAAACAGAACTGACAAAATTTAAAAAAGATAAAGTCTTAGGTACTATTACAAAAGACTTAACTGAAACCCAAAAAGAAAAAGTAGCAGAATTGGCCGAACATGTAGAAGCTGATAACGCCGAAGACTTTGAAAATAAGGTTGAAGTACTGAAGGAAAATTATTTTCCAACAGAAGATAAGTCAGCAAGTATCGAAGACGTAGAAACATCAAGTGATGATGAGACCGTTCCTGAAGTAATTTCTGAAGGTATGGATAAATACATGTCGGCAATTAAACGACACGTTAGATAATAACAACAACTTTAATATTTTATAATAAAACATTCAGGAGATAACGATGTTTTTGTCAGAAAATTTACAAGAGAAGTGGGGTCCTGTACTTGACCATCCTGATCTACCGGCTATCAAAGACTCTTACAGGAAAGCTGTTACAGCTGTTTTGTTGGAGAATGAAGAGAAGTCGATCCAGGAAGAAGGTGGATCTTCACTTTTATTTGAGAGCTCTCCTACGAACGCAGTTGGTGCCGGAATGGGTACAACAGCTGGAAATATCAAGGGTTATGACCCTGTACTTATTTCCTTAGTTCGCAGAAGTATGCCTCTCTTAATCGCATACGATGTTTGCGGTGTTCAACCTATGACAGGTCCTACTGGCTTAATTTTCGCCATGAAGTCCCGTTATGCAACTCAGACCGGTACAGAAGCACTTTTCAGTGAATCTGATTCTGGTGCATCTGGCCTAAAAGCCGGTGCAACATCTGCACACACTTCTAATGGTAACCCTGCGGCTGCCTCAACTAGTTCACTTGCATATCTCCCAGGTCGTGGAATGACTACGACTTCAGGGGAAGCAATGGGCGATAGTGCTGCGAATGCTTTTGCTGAAATGGCCTTTTCAATCGATAAGGTAACTGTTACAGCGAAAACACGTGCACTTAAAGGTGAGTATACAATGGAATTGGCCCAAGACTTAAAAGCAATTCATGGTCTTGATGCTGAAACTGAACTTTCTAATATTTTAAGTTCAGAGATTCTATCGGAAATTAACCGCGAAGTTATCCGAACAATTTATGGTAACGCCAAAACTGGTGCCCAGAACAACGTAGCCACTGCCGGAACATTCGATATGGATGTTGATTCAAACGGTCGTTGGATGGTTGAAAAATTCAAGGGACTGATGTTCCAGATTGAGCGCGAAGCTAATGCTATCGGGCACGACACACGTAGAGGAAAAGGTAATATCCTTATGACTTCTTCGGATGTTGCTTCCGCATTGCAAATGGCTGGTGTACTTGATTACACACCTGCTCTTTCCGGTAACGATTCCTTGAGCGTTGATGACACACAATCAACATTCGCTGGTACACTTAATGGTCGTTATAAAGTATATGTTGATCCATATGCAACAATTCAAGACACAAACTGGTTTGTGATTGGATATAAAGGGTCGTCAGCTTATGACGCCGGACTTTTCTATTGCCCATACGTTCCACTACAAATGGTTCGTGCGGTTGGTGAGAATTCCTTCCAACCAAAGATTGGATTCAAAACACGATACGGAATGGTATCGAATCCTTTCTCAACAGGAACTGCTGCATCCAGTGATGGATCACTCACTTATAATACTAATGTTTATTACAGACGATGTCTTGTTACAAACTTGATGTAATCTTGTATTAAATTAAGTGATATAAATAAGGGTAAGGGGTCTTAGATTCTTTACCCTTTTTTTATGTTCAGAAGGTTTAAATGGTAACCACCGCTACAAAACAACCAGATAATATTAATTACCTTTCACCTACCGGGTTTAGGTTTATATGTACAAATCTACCTGAAACATCATTTTATTGTCAAACTGCAAATATACCTGGCGTATCTATTTCAGAAGTACCAGTAGCAACTCCTCACAGACAGCATTGGGTAGCCGGCGATAATCTTACATATGATGAATTTTCTATAACAATGATTGTTGATGAATATATGCGCAATTGGCAGGAAATTCAACAATGGATAATTGGACTAGGTAAACCTGAGAGTTATGATCAATATGCAAAAGCTAAGATAGCGGCTAAAATTAAAACAAATGCATCTTTGTTTATTCTTACTGGCTCTAAAAATCCAGCATTAAGATTTGATTTTTTTGATGTATGGCCCAAAACTATATCATCCATTAGTATGGATATAACAGCATCAGAAATCACATATTTAACTGCAGATATTTCTTTTCAATATAACTATTACGAAATGACAAGGTTAAATCCATCAGACAAATAATATTATGAAATTAAGTGAACTTCAGGAAATTTGGCAAAAAGATTGTCAACTTGATGATACAAAATTAGATGTAGAACTGCTAAAGATTCCTAATCTCCACAGTAAATATTTGGGATTATATAATGATGAAGCCCTCCAACTAAAAAAGTTATTCTATGAAAAAAAGAAACTTCTAAAAATAAAGACCATTTATTACGCAGGTAAAATGAGCCAAGTTGAATTAGAAGAACTTGGTTGGGAACCATTTATGTTCAAAATAATTAAAGGATATGAACCTAAAATAGAAACATATCTTGCAGGAGATGATGATTTGATTAAAACAGATGAAAAATACGAATATACAAAACTTAAAGTGGAATTTTTAGAATCAATTATCAAGTCCCTAAATACTAGAGGATATAATATACGATCTGCAATTGACTTTTTAAAATTTACAATGGGATCATGAAGGTAAGTAAAGTAAATGATGTTCATATTTTCATTGACTGTGATGCTTCACAAGCAGCGGAGTTAAATGATTATTTTACGTTTGAAATTCCAAATGCAAAATTTACTCCATCTTATAGAAGTGGTTTTTGGGATGGAAAAATAAGATTATTTGATGTTAGAAAAAGGCAACTGTACTATGGATTATATGAATACGTTAAAAAGTTCTGTGAAGCCGGAGACTATAAGTTACAAATTGATGAAAGCATTACGCTCGGGGATAATAATTTTAGTGATATTGATTGTACTAGATTTAGTGAACGTCTTAATTTAAACTTAACCCCGAGAGATTATCAATTACAAGCTGTTAGACAATGTATTAATATGGATAGGTGTTTACTTCTATCTCCTACAGCGTCTGGTAAGTCTTTTATTATATATTTGTTACTACGGTATTTTAATACGAGGAGTTTAATAGTGGTGCCAACTGTATCGCTAACACAACAAATGTATACAGATTTTCAAGAATATAGTAATGATTGGAATGTTTCAGAACATTGCCATATAATCACAGCTGGCGCAGAAAAAGAATCTAATAAACAAGTCGTAATTTCTACTTGGCAATCTATCTATGCTTTGCCTAAGAATTACTTTAACGAGTTCCGCTTTATGGTTGGTGACGAAGCACATTTATTTAAAGCAAAGTCCTTAACTTCGGTTATGAACAAGCTAACAAGTTGCCGCTGGAAGTTCGGAACAACAGGAACCTTAGATGATTCTAAAACCCATAAATTAATTCTTGAAGGTTTATTCGGTCCTATTCATCAAGTAACACAAACTAAAGATTTAATTGATGCAGGATACTTAGCACAATTTTCAATACAATGTATAGTATTAAGATATAGTGAAGCGGAAAAGTTAGAAGCTAAAAAATTTAGTTATCAAGATGAAATTGCTTTTCTCATTAATCATACAAAACGAAATAACTTTATTCGAAATCTTGCATGTGATCAAAAAGGAAATACATTATTATTATATCAATTCGTTGAAAAACATGGAGAAATACTATATAATATAATATTAGAAAAGGTAAATAATAATAGAAAAGTATTTTTTGTACATGGAGGAGTAAGTGGACCAGATAGAGAAGAAATTAGAAGAATCACAGAATCAGAAGACGATGCTATCATCATTGCAAGTTTTGGTACCTTCAGTACTGGTATTAATATTAGGAATCTTCATAATATCATTTTTGCTAGCCCTAGTAAATCTAAAATAAGAAATCTACAATCAATAGGTAGAGGATTGCGAAAGGGAAGTAAAAAGGAAGAAGCTACATTATATGATATTGCTGATGATTTATGTTATAAGTCGTATATTAATTATACACTTAAACATTTTAAAGAAAGAATTTCACAATATAACGAACAACAATTTAAATATCGTATGTTCCACATTGGATTTTAGAATTATATATTCTCCCTGTGGCAACAACATATTTATTATAATACATTTTTAATAAAACGTCAAGGAAAAAATAAACCCTTGATTTTCTTCCAGAAATAGGGTATAATATGTCTATTAAAGAGAAAGCCATTGAGGTATTGTTTGATGATGATAAGAATAATACATCTAGAGGACCAAACATCTTATTACCCAGTAATAGGTGGACGCGTTATCATCAACTAGAACATGAATATATAGATTCAACCAGTATTGATTCTGTTTTTGTAAATACTATTGGTTTAGATTTGTCCAAGTGGATTAGTTGTGTCACTGATTTTGGATATGGTGATATTTCTTGTAATTTAAACTATTGGTTATGGTTAAACGAATTAAGACCTATTAAAATAAAAATTTTAGTTGACGATACTCATTATAAAAAAGGTTTTGATAATAAAGAAACAACAATTGATAAGATTGAATATTTGATTCATAAACAGTGGCAATCAAATATTGAATATCAGTATATTAAAATTCGCCGATCATTTGGGAATATTTTGAGAACATATAAAAGTGCTTTTCGTGGTAAGGCATTGATGAAACATACTGATAGAAATTATCGAAGAATGTGGAACAAATATGTTCCTGTTAATTTAGAACAATATTGGTTTGTTCCTCTTTCAATGCAAATGGAGTGGTTTCCTTCAAAATCACAGTGGACACTTCCTAAAGAAAAGAATGTTGTTATTTACAGATATTCACCTCCTAGGGATTGGAATTTAATAGACAATTATTCTTTTGCAAATATTGGTGATAAAATGATATCACAAGATAAAAAGGAAGTTGAAGCATATTGGAGCAGTTTAGAAAAAGCTTTAAAGAAAGCCGGTTATAGTTTAGAATATCTTACCTATTCCATGACACCAAATCAATTGTTTACAAAAATATCTAAAGCTACAATGTTAGTATCATCAAGGGGTGGTTTTTCGTACTTAGCACAACATATTGGAACTCCTACAGTTACAGTTTTTCCTCCAAGAAGTATGATTCTTCATAGAGATTATTCAGCTCAACATTGTCAATTTCACAATAAATCAATTAGATTATTTGAACCAAATCATATTGCAGAAGTTGATATTGATGATTTATCTACTAGAAATACAATGCAAAAAGCTAATGCTTACCACAAAGTAACTAATTATAATACTCTTGAAAAAATGCAAAAGTTAGAATCTGATATAGATTCTTTTAATTCACATACTGCTATTGTTTACAAAGAAGCACAATTAAAAGATGCAAAAAAATCTACAAAATCAGATGTGGATAATATTTTACCTATTAAAAAGAAGGTGGAAATTGAATTACAAGCAGAAAATGCTGAAGATGAACCAGTAGGAAGTTTAGCTCAGGAAGCACCTATTAAAAAATCTATCAAAGAAGCATTAACAAAAGTTAAACCTAAAAATAAACCTAAGAAGAAAGCGAGTAAGAAAACACGTGGCAAGAAGTAGACAAGGTATAACCTTTAGTAAAAAAACAGGTGGAAAAAAGAGAACTAGTATCGGTAAATCTCGACGTACATCGCCTAAAAATAAATCTCAAAAAGCTAACTGGAAAAGATACAGGGGGCAAGGGAAGTAAATTATGGCTAAAAAGAAATCAATACATTATGTAGATAATAAGAAGTTCCATTTAGAAATGGTTGCTTATAAAACTCATGTTGCAGAGGTAGCGGAAAAGGATCCTGAAGCATTAGTACCAATTATACCAGATTATATTGGAGAGTGTTTTATGAAGATAGCAGAAAGATTAAGTTTAAGACCAAACTTTGTTAATTATGCATTTAGAGATGAAATGATATCTGATGGCATTGAAAATTGTGTTCAAGCTGCTCATAACTTTAACCCGGAAAAATCATCCAATCCTTTTTCATATTTTACACAAATCATTTATTTTGCCTTTATAAGACGTATTCAAAAAGAAAAGAAACAATTATATATAAAATATAAGTCCATACACAATAATGGTATGTTATCGGATAATACTGTACTTTCGGACCATGATTCAGAAGGGGCATTTAATTACGAAGTTTTATCTGAAGAACAAAAGGCAAATATGTATAAATTTGTAGGCGACTTTGAAGAAGCAAAAGCAAAAAAAGCAAAAGTAAAACCCGGCGCAACCGGTGCTAATACATTAGTGCCTTATATGGTAAAGGCTGCCACCCCAACCACATGATATCAGCCATTATTACCGATACTCATTTCGGTGCCAGAAACGATAGCTTAGTTTTTAGTAATTTTTTTGCTAAGTTTTATAAAGATATTTTTTTCCCTTATTTAAAAGAACATAACATATCACATGTTATTCATATGGGTGATGTATTTGATAGACGAAAGTTTGTCAATTATAAAACATTATATGATGCTAAAAAATATTTCTTTGATCCCTTAAAAGAGAATAATCTTGAATGTTGGATGTTAGCAGGTAATCATGATACCTTTTATAAGACAACAAATGAAGTGAATTCAGTTGAATTACTTTTAAAGGAATATGATAATATTAAAGTATTTACAAAAGCAATTGAAATGGAAAATTGTGTTTTGATGCCATGGGTATGTAATGATAATTATGATGAAAGTATCAATTTAATAAAAAATACAGAACATCAAGTATTATTTGGACATTTTGAAATCAGTGGATTCGAAATGATTAGAGGTCAATTCTGCCAAGAAGGATTAGATCGTAAATTATTTGAAAAATTTGATATGGTGTTTAGCGGGCACTTTCATCATAAAAGTGATAACGGAACCATTTATTATACAGGTAATCCCTATCAGACAAATTGGATGGATTATAAGGATCCTCGCGGTTTCCATATTTTTAATCATGATTCAAGAGAATTAACTTTCATTCAAAATCCTTATGAAATGTTTCATAAGTTTTATTACAATGATTTAGAATGGACCCCCGAAGAAGTCAATCAAATGGATTTTGATGATTGGCAACAGTGTTATATAAAAATTATTGTTGAAAATAAAACGAATCCATTTCTTTTTGATATTGTTTTAGATAAAATGTATAAATCTGGAGTTGGTGATATTAGTGTGGTTGAGGCATTTGCTGAACTTGATGATACTGATGATATCGTTGACGAAGCACAAGATACTATGACAATTTTATCCACATATATTGAAGGCTTAGATACAAATGTTAATAAAAAAAGCCTTGACATTTTGATGAGAAACCTATATAATGAATCCTTAACCCTAGAATAATATGAGTGATAATGCAAGTTGGTTCTATAAAGACCGCCTACCAGAAATCGCAGCAGAGAATAATTGTACAATTGCAGAAGCAGAGAGACTTTTTATGTCCGGTACCCATAATAAAACAAAAGAAACAAAGAAAAAGTGGGAACAAGTTGAGCTTGAATTAGAAGAACCACTTTTGTTTAGATTAATGTTAATAGCCCATGAAAGGGATATTACATTAAATCAATTAGTTCATAAAGCATTAGAACATCAGCTAAAAACTAATGAATATCAATTTGAGGATGGTACTAAGCCAGACCCAGAATTTTTAGCTGAAGATTAATGATATTATTTAAAAATGTTCGCTACAAGAATTTTTTAAGTAGTGGAAATATATTTACAGACATACAACTGGATAGGTCTCAAACGACCTTAATTACAGGTGAAAACGGTGCTGGTAAAAGTACTATGCTGGATGCAATAACATTCGGTTTATTTGGGAAACCATTTCGTAAAATTAATAAACCTCAATTAGTAAATTCAATCAACGAAAAGGAGAGTATTGTTGAAATAGAATTTTTGATTGGGAAAAAACATATATTTGTTCGCAGAGGCATTAAACCTAATTTATTTGAAATAAAGGTCGATGACGTTCCATTACAACAAGATGCGAATATAAGGGACTTTCAAGAATATTTAGAAAAGAGTATTTTAAAATTAAATTATAAATCTTTCACCCAGATTATAATATTAGGCAACTCTTCATTTGTTCCTTTCATGCAATTGAGAGCACAAGATAGAAGAGCTATTATAGAGGATCTCTTAGATATTCAAGTTTTTTCATCTATGTCTAATATATTGAGAACGTACACGGTTGAAAATAAATTACAATTAGATACAAATAAGAATTCTAAAGATTTGGTTCAAAATAAAATAGACTTGAAGGAAGACTATATAATACAATTAAGTAATAAAACAAAAACTTTAGTTAAAAGATTCGAAAAGGATGTTAAAAATAATTTAGATCAGAAAACATCTTTATTAAAAGAAATGTCTGATATTAGTAATACAGTATCCGAATTATTAGATCAAGTAAATGACTCAAAACAGATAAGTGATAAACATGATAAACTTTCAGACTATCAACGTTCAATCCTCCGGAATGTTGATTCCGAACAAAAGAATATCACCTTCTTTGAGTCAAATGATGATTGTCCAACATGTAAGCAAAACATCGACCACTCCTTCAAACACAAAGAAATTATTCAAAAGCAAGAAAAGATCAAAGAATATGAGAATGCTATCGAAGAAATTGACGGCCAATTGGACGCAGTTAGAACAAGACTTTCCACAATACAATCAATCCAAGAAGACATACAATCTCACCAGACTAAAACACAATCAATTAATAATAGCGTAAGTGCAATTGATCAATATATTGAAAAGATTGAAAAAGAAATTAAAGCAACGGAAGATGATACAGGTGATATAAAGGAAGAAAAGAAGAGATTAAAAGAATTTGAAAAAGAATTACAAGAATTTAATTTAAAAAGAGAAGAGCTTTTAGAAGAAAACGAATTACAACTTACGGCTAAAAATATTTTGAAGGATGAGGGTATTAAAGCAAGGATAGTTAAACAATATTTGCCGATTATGAATAAATTAATCAACAAATATTTAACTCAAATGAATTTCTTTGTGTCTTTTAATTTAGACGAGAATTTTAATGAAGAAATTAAGTCAAGATATAGAGATGATTTCACGTATGATTCTTTCAGTGAGGGAGAGAAGATGCGTATTGACTTAGCATTATTGTTTACATGGAGAGCAATTGCTAAATTAAAAAATTCTGTCAATACAAATTTATTAATTTTAGATGAAGTATTTGATAGTTCTTTAGATGGTGAAGGTACAGATGAATTTATGAAGATTGTGAATGAACAGGGAAGTTCAACAAATGTATTTGTTATTAGTCATAAGGGCGACACTTTATATGATAAATTTAGAGTTCATATGAAATTTGAAAAACGTAAAAATTTTAGTATAATAGTATGAAGCAGTTAGTATCAGAAGACCACGAAATTTTAAATCAAGAGACTATTCCATTTAGTCGCTTGGCCCCTCCAATGGATGCAATACAACTTTATGATGAATTGATTGAAAGTATGAATCATTTTGGAGGCGTAGGATTGTCCGCAAATCAAATAGGTTACAAATATAAAGTATTTTCTATGAATCATGAAGGTCAGGATATGGTAGTGTTTAATCCAGAAATAATTGAAGAATCAGAAGACTTCATTTATGAAAGTGAAGGATGTTTGAGCTATCCAGGATTATATGTTAAAATATCAAGACCATTGAGTTTATCTGCATCATGGGAAAACGCATCTGGTGAGAATTTTACAGGTTATTTTTCAGATTTGTCAGCACGTATTTTTTTACACGAGATGGATCATATGAATGGAAGAGTTTTTTATGAGAGAGCTAAAATTATGCATTTGCAAAGTGCTAGAAAAAAACGTAGGACTAATCTTAAACAAATAAAAATTAAGAGCCCCGAATTATGGCAAAGTCATATAAACAACAAAAAACTAAGGAAAAGCTCAGCAAAGATATCTTAGAAAAGTTATCTAAAAAACGACGACAATTTAATAAAGAATTGGCTGACGCTTACATTAATGAGGAGAATGAAGAGGAGGAACATGAGTTCAATTACTTTAAAGAATAACCAACCAAGAACATACAAATATAATAGCACAAAGGAATATGTTGATAAGTTTCCTTGTGCATATAGACAATATAAAGCGGATAGTCATTGTAATGTTATTCATGGTTATAGTTTTACTATGAGATTCTTTTTTGGTACGGATGATTTGGATGTTAGAAATTGGGTTGTAGATTACGGTGGTTTAGGTGAACTTAAAAGTTTCTTAGATGAACAATTTGATCATACATTATTGGTAGCAGAAGATGAACCAGAAATGGATCTTTATAAACAACTAGAAAAAGCAGGAATAGCAAAACTTACTATATTGCCAAAACTTGGATGTGAAGGAATGTCTTCTATGTTATACAAATATATAAATGGAGTATTCATTCCTGATATGTGGGGTCCGGGAGAAGCCGAAAGGATTTGGTGTTATAGAGTAGAGGTACGTGAAACACAAACTAACATGGCTTGGCGTGAAGGTCACCGAGAATGGAATGAAGACTTATTTGAAGTAGACGAGTAAACATATGTCAAAAATTAGATATTCTGAAATGTTTTATAGCATTCAGGGCGAAGGTAGATTTGTAGGAACACCCAGTGTATTTTTAAGATTATTTGGGTGTAATTTTGAATGTCCAGGATTTGGTCAGGAAAGAGGAAACTTGGTTCCACGTGATCAAATGCCTTGGAAAAATCTTGATGTTAGTAAATATAAGAGCATCGAAGAATTGCCTGTAATGGAAAAAGGTTGTGATAGTTCAGCTAGCTGGGCAAAAGAATATATGCATCTATCAACATTTGAAGAGCATGATATATTAGCAGAAAAACTAACAAATCTTTGTCCAGATAAAAAATGGTTTTATGAAGAAAATATGCAAGATATTCATTTAGTGATTACAGGCGGTGAACCAATGATGTGGCAAAAACAATTACCGGATTTATTAGGCCACGAATCACTCAGGCATATTAAAAATATTACATTTGAAACAAATAGTTCATTTGCTTTAACAGACAAATTTCTTGAATGGTTGCATGAGTTTAGTCTAAAAGATCATCATATCACTTGGTCTTGTAGTCCAAAATTAAGTATAAGTGGTGAATTGGGATTTAAAGCAATTAAACCTGAAAATTGGAGACAATATAAAAAAGTACAAAATTCACATTTGTATTTAAAATTTGTAGTTCAAGATGAACAGGACATTAAAGAAATTAAGGAAATAGAATATGTTTATGATAGATGGGAAGATTACCATGACATTTATTTAATGCCTTGTGGTGGGACGTCTGAGACATTAGCTCATACAAAATTTAATGTTGCAGAAATTGCAATGAAACATGGATATAAATTTTCCCCAAGATTACATGTAGATTTGTTCGGTAATAGATGGGGCACATGATTTATGGAAATTTATGTTAGTGGTCCTGGTGTTACTATAGCAGCCAAAGGAATAGGTGTGGAACGCTATACATATTGGTCCGGACGTTCCGAGAAAGATTTGTTTGATTATTCTTGGAATATATCAGATCGCAACAGAATGAATGTTCCAGATAATGCAGATTTTTTAATAGATAAAGCATGGAATGAGCCGTATAAAAATTGGGTTATAAATGCATGTGATTATGAATTAGCTGACATATGGATAGAAGATGACGGAGTAATTAATAGATATCGACCGCATGATATCCCTCACGTAAAACATGTATTAGTAAAATTTAAACCTGAATTACGCACATTAAAGAGCATAAACCGGGAGCATTGGCAAGCCGAGTACGCTTTCTACAGTATAGAGAATATAAACAAATTGTCGCCTCCGATTAATCATCATTCTCACCGGTATTATTTTTATACAGCTTTTTCATCTGAAATAGGTAATTGGCAACATAAACAATATAATAGTTCAATACCTATTACGGAGTTTAAATTACAAATAATAGAGATACAGAAGAGATTGTGGATCGTAGGTCTGGAAACAACACAAGAACATAGCTATGATATGTGCGAAGCAACGGCAAATAGACTTCCCGTCAGAAATCGTATATTCTTAGAAGACTGGATGAAGGCAACCAACTTACGTTTAGATTATGATATGTTTACAGGTAACCATAAGAGAGATTGTTCTAATTTTAAAATTCATGATAAGTATTTTTGATGGAAATTTATGTTAGTGGTCCTGGTGTTTCTATAGCGGCCAGAGGAATAGGTCTAGAACGATATACATATTGGTCCAGACGTTCCGAGAAAGATTTGTTTGATTATTCCTGGAATATACCCGGACGCAACAGAATGAATGTTCCAGATGATGTAGACTTTTTAGAAGATAAAGCTTTCAATGACCCGGGAAATTGGGTTATAAACGCATGCGATTATGAATTAGCTGACATATGGGTAGAAGATGATGGAGTGATTAATAAATATCGATCAGATCATATTCCTCACGTAAAACATGTATTAGTAAAATTTAAGCCTCAATTACGCCCGAAAGGATGGGATCTACCCGGACAGCAAGCCGCCGCGCCACCACTCAATCATCACACTCACCGGTATTATTTTTATACAGCTTTTTCATCTGAAATAGGTAATTGGCAACATAAACAATATAACGGCTCAATACCTCTTGAAAATTTTAGATTACAAACAATGGAAGTCTCAAGCAGAAATTGGATCGTAGGTTTGGAAACAACCCAAGAATATAGTCATGCCCCATCCGAAGAAATATGTGTAAATAGACTTCCTGTTAGAAATCGTATATTCTTAGAAGACTGGATGAAGGCAACCAACTTACCTTTAGACTATGATATGTTTACAGACAATCACAAGAGAGATTGTTCTAATTTTAAAATTCATGATAAGTATTTTTGGGAATAATTATGTTGATAAATTTATTTACATATGATTGCCGACATCGTAAAACTGTTGATATTTTATTAGAATTAATTATTAATGGATTTAGGATTAGTAAAGTTTATGCTGCTCCTTTAATTGAGCTTGACCTTAGAGAAGATATTATTAAATTAAGTGCTAGTAATTGTTATACTATTCATACAAGAGATATTTGTAATAAATTTAATATACCTTATATTGTTATGCCACATAAAGATGCTGGCGCAGGTGAATTAGGAATTATTGGCGGCGCAAGAATATTACCAAAAGAAGTAATTGATAAGTATTCAATCGGTATTATTAATATTCATCCTGGTCTGCTTCCGGAAAATAGAGGCTTAGATAATATTAAATGGGCATTGTATCATGATATACCACAAGGATTAACCGTACATTTTATTAATGAATATGTTGATAGAGGCCGAATAATTTTACAAGAAGAACTTCCAGTATTTGAGGACGATAAGATATATCATATACATCAGCGACTAGTTAGTCGTCAGCCAAAAATTTTAAGGGAGGCTCTTGAGAAGTTTGAACAAACAGATATATATGCGCGTGGTTATCCTGCCGTTGAAAAAGGCACATTATTTAAGCAAATGACTGACAAGGAAGAAACAGATTTAATTACAAAATGTTCAAACCGGTTTTAATGCAAATGCAGCCACGTATGATGGCTGATCCGATCAAGTCTGTTAAACAAAATGTTAACATTCCACGCGTATGGTTTAGAGCTTTTAATGAACCACAAGTATGCGAACAAATGAATCATTTTGTACGTAATTCAGACTATACCCATTATTTAATTAGTTCAGATGATTTAATTGTTTATAAAAGAGCTATTGATCATGTATTAACGAATGCTCCAAATTATGATATTTATACCGGTTGGTTGAATATGCATTTTGAGGGTGGCCGTATGAGTAATGAATCTAATGTTTGTTATGGGATATTTAAACCTTTTCCTTTACCTTGGCCAGAAAGACAAGATTATCCAGAATGGGAAAATGTCGATAATGTTTTATCTAAAAATTTTATAAGACAGACTAGCGTTGCTTCTTTTGCGATTAGTTGTTTTAAAAAACAGGTATTATTAGATTTTCCATTAAAGACATGGCCAAATGGTAATGCTTCTGATCATCATATATCTTTTAGAATACAAAGAGCGGCTAAGTATACTATATGGACACATCGCGATGCTTTTTGTCGTCATCTTAGACAAGGTTGGTTACCTTTGCAGCATCATTGGTTAGTAGGCAATCAAAAACCAGAAATTATATATGAATTAGAGCCCAAACAATATCAATATGAAGGTAAAAGAGAGTTTTTATATGAGCCCTTATTCACTAATGGATGAGTCCCATAATTCTTATAAATAGGATATAAGGAGAAATATATGGCATCGATTTTAAATGTATTTGTAGACCAAGGTTCTGATTATACTTTAACATTAACAGTTAGAGATGATAGTGGCAACGCAACTGATTTAACAGGTTATACAGTTGAGTCTCATTTTCAAAAATGGGTCGGATCTAATAAGGTATACAAATTTACCCCAACCGTAACAGACGCAACAGCCGGAAAGTTACAAATAAAATTACTGGGGTCTGTATCTGATGATATTTCACCAGGACGTTATAATTACGATGTTGTTATTAATAATTCAACATATGATATAACCAGACGAGTTATTCAGGGACAACTAACATTAAACCCAACAGCTAGTCCCAAGGGCGCAACCCTTTTAGAAACCGGCAATAAATTATTACTTGAAAATTAGGAGAGTATGAATGGCAGAAGCGAATTTAAATATCGGATCTGTTGAGGCAGTAGTTAGTTCTAGTGGAGGAGTTGCATTAGTTGATGGAGCAAAAGCACCTTCGGCAACACTTACACGCATTGCTGCAGACGATACTATAGTTCATTTAGGCATAGTTGATTTAGAAAATCTAACAGTCAACTTAAAACCTAAAGCAGTACCAGCAGGACAAAAACCTGCCGGGCTTGGTTCTAATACTCAACCTTTTGGTGATTTATTTCTTCAAGGAAATACCTTAACATTATCTACTAAATCTCTTGGAATAACAGAAGTTGGCGGAGCCGAATATTTAGATTTTGGTTCTAATACTATTATCGGCGCTACACAAATTACTGGTAATAGATTACTAGCTTTTGCAGATCAATTAAAAATATCTCAATTAACTGATGTCACGCTAGCCGGAATTCAAAATGGATATATTTTAAAATGGAATACTAACACAGGTAAATGGCAGCCCGGTGATCCATCAACTACATCATCAGTGGATCTTTCGTCTAGTGTAATGGGGGATTTATCAGACGTTGCAGCATCATCATATGCAAATAATGATGTATGGCAATATAATGCAGGATTGGGTGCTTGGAGAGCTGTTGACATAAATGTTTTATCCTTTACTGATTTTCAGACTAAAGGAACTTTAACAGTTAATACTGAAATAGTATATTCTACAACAAGAACTGCTCAGGGTGTTGCTGGAGAGGTAGTTGCGGATTCCTTTAATATAAATACTTATCGAACCGCTAAGTATATCGTTTCCTGTGAAGATTATACCGTAGACAATAAAGCATATTGGACAGGTGAAGTGGTATTAGTTCACGATGGAACAAATACATCATTAACGGTTTATGGAGAAGTGGAATTAGGCGCAATTACAATGAGTCCAGGTATTGCGTCAGATATAACAGCAAATAATGTTCGGTTAAAAGTTACTACTTCTTCTGATCAACAAGTAGTTACTGTTCATCGAACAGTGTGCACCAACGCACCAGAGTAGAACATCTGAGGAATTTAGTCAATGGCACAACAACAGTTTAGGGTAAGAGGTGGTTTAAAATCAGATGCGAATTTAACTCTTCTTAATACTCCCACCAATGGTACGGTAGCAACTAACGGTAAAATTCTAGAAATGGACAATAATTCTAATGTCCATTCTCGTACATTCTCCCAAGTAAAAGCAGAAATAGATGCAGGTGAACTAGAATCAGTAGTAGCTGGTAATGGTATTACTGTTTCAGCAAAACAAGCCGGCGGTGTTGGAACTGATACTCAAACAATTACATTAGGAACTCCAGATACATTAACTGCTGTTACTACAGATGCTTCTACTACTTCTTCACATACACACGCAATTACTACTTCCAATGATACTAGTGGTGCAAGCGCCGCCGTAGTATTAGCGGCAAATACAACTGGCGGTCTTAAAGTTAAAGAATTTAAGGCTAGTGGAAATGCTACATTTTCAGCTAATGTAACCATTGACGGAAGTTTATTTGTTGATGGAGCACTTACATATGTTAATGCAACAAATTTAAGTGTTAGTGATCCTTTAATTACTTTATCTGCAAATGGCGATGCGGTTTCTCCTACACATGACCAAGGACTTATGGTCAACAGGGGTACCTCAGCAAACGTTGCTTTTATATGGGACGAATCAGAAGATGAATTCGCATTTATTCAAACTACTTCTGGCGGATTATCAACAGGTAGCATAACTGTTTCAGATTATGTTGATACGAATCAAGGTGCAATAACAGCACAAGATTCTATAACAGTTGAAGGCACAACAGATGCAACAAATGGGACAAGTGGTTCTATTCAAACCGATGGTGGTATAGGAGTAGCATTATCTCTTTTTGCTAATGTGGTTCATGCTGACGGAACAGCTAATTCTACATCTAACACATCAGGACAATTATTGTCATCTGGTGGACTGGGAGTCGCGAAAGCTACTGTAATTGGCGGTGATTTAACAGTTTATACTGATTGGTATCAAAAAGATATAACCCGAACTTTAGTGTCATCTGCTACTATTGCAGATTCAGCCAATGCTTGGTTGTTTGAAGTTCCCATAGCCAGTTATTCTGCCGGAGAAGTAATTTTAAAAATGAAAGCAGGTACTAATGAAACAGCAATTCATAAGTATCTATTTTGTGAAAGCGGCAGTGGCGCAGTAGAAAATAACGAATATGGTACGTTAGGGCATGCAATTAGCACAACAATAACATTTGAAACTACCAATGGCTCTGGTTCCGCCGGCTCAACACATATAGGAATGAAAATAGCCAATGCAGATGGGGTTTCTATAGTGGCCAAGGTAGAAGCAACCTTCTTCAGCGTATAACGATATGGCAGTAAGAGTATTTGAAGTCGCCAACGGAATAAAAATAACAGGTGATACAGAATGCACCGGTGATGTGGATCTCGCATCCTCCAAATCATATAAAATAAATAATACACTCATAGCAAATTCATCTCAGTTAGGAACTACGTTAAGAACTGAGGTTTTAAACAAAGCGGAGTCAGATGCGCTTGCTTTAGCTATTGCACTTGGATGATGGAGATTAAATGGCAAATACTTTCAAAAATGCTTGGGTAGAGGATATAAGTAATA
>Ga0302135_10000170_pt1 | contig 39292 bp, 38 predicted proteins | sample CBN3_surface_MG_FD_203119 | JGI IMG/M metagenome (GOLD analysis project Ga0302135, IMG submission 203119) | Marine microbial communities from Western Arctic Ocean, Canada - CBN3_32.1 | ecosystem: Environmental > Aquatic > Marine > Oceanic | place: Canada: Western Arctic Ocean | collected...
GCGCCGCGACACATTAACCTGGCGTTATCCCATTACCGTTTCTGCTTCATTTGGTTTATTACATGGGTTTGGATTTGCTTCAGCGCTTGGAGAAATTGGTTTGCCGCAAACAGAAATTCCTGCCGCGTTGCTGGCCTTTAATCTGGGCGTTGAAATCGGGCAGATATCATTCGTGTGTTCGATACTGTTTTGTGTATGGATCGTTTCCAAATTAGCTTCGTTAATAGGCGTTTCAAGAATTTCAGCCATTGGGACTGACGGCAACAGGCGCCCGTTGGTTTGGTTGCAATCTATTGAGAAGCCCCTAGCCTACGTTGTTGGCAGTGTGACTATCATCTGGACAATCGAGCGAACACTGTTGTTTGCGAGCTAGTTTGAATCGCTCCGGGTATACCGAAGGGGTATTGACAAGTTAACTGCCTAAGTCGGCAGAAATCGTCCTCAACCCACATCACACCGCCACTGCCTTTTCCCAAGTCGTGAAGGCACGCAGTCGGAAATATCGATAGTTTTCTGCTGATATCAAATGCCGACCCAAATTGAACAAGTTGTAAACAGCTGCGTGCGCACTCAAAAATCGTTGAGCTTGGCGCATCGATTTAAACTTGCGCATGCCCCGCTCTCTCACTCGCGTTGGCTCGTGCGAAAGCTCAGCGCGATTGTTGGCATACTGTGATGTGTCGTGAATCGTCTCCGGAACCAATTCTCTATGAGCTACGTTGTAGCTCCTCAATTTATCCGTGACTATCTTCCTGGGCTCACCTCGGTGTTTGCGCAATAGCCGCTTAAAGAACCGCTTTGCGGCCTTTCCATCACGTCGTTTTTGGAGAAACACATCCACTACTTCACCGTCTTGATCGACGGCTCTCCACAGATATTGTTGTTTTCCCTGGATTTTCACGAATACTTCATCAATGAAGAAAGTATCTCCATATCCTTGATGTTTTCTTCTCAATCGTTGGGCGTATTTCGATCCAAATTTATTGCACCAAAGACGAATTGCTTCATAGCTGGCAATTATTCCTCGCTGAGCTAACAAATCTTCGATATCTCGATGGCTAAGATTGAATCTGTGGTAGAGCCAGACGGTATATTGAATAATTTCAGGTGGGAATCGGTGATGTTTGTACATTTTCGCTTTAGTCATAGAGCGAATTGTCGCAGAATGGCAATTAACTTGTCAGTACCGATTAGTTAATTCTAAACCACCTTCAAGTGCTTCTTGCGCTTCGCGCTCCCGGACGGATCAATGCCAGTTGCTGCTTCCTCAATGTGATCTGACCACCACTGCATCATTACGCGTCGTTGCTCTAAATATTCAGCTCGATTGTAGATGGCTCTCACTGAATCTTTACCTACTCGAGACTGGGATACTTCAATAATGTCTGCTGGAAACTCCTGTTCATTCAACACGGTACTGGCAAGGGACCTCACACCGTGAGCAACGAACACGCCCTTGTAGCCCATTCGTTTGATTGCTGTATTTGGTGTTTCACTGTTGATTGCGGCCTTCGGGTTACTTCGTGACGGAAAAATATACTCTCTGTGCTGGCTGATTGGCTTCATGGTTTCGAGAAGTTGCATGGTTTGATCAGTCAAAGGCACAATGTGGGGGCGACGCTTTTTCATCCGGCTCGGGTCAATTCTCCAGAGTCTATTTTCCATGTCTATTTCGCCCCACTTTGCCTTTGCACCCTCTGAAGGACGAGCCATGGTGTGCAAGAGCCAGAAAATTAAACACTTTGTTGTTACTTCGTTGTGCGCCTGGTCCAGGTCTTTCAGGAACTGCGGGAGAAACTCTGGCTTGATCGCGGGCATATTGGTCACATCGGGAGGTTTGAATGCCTTGCCAATACCTGACAGCCGGTTAGCATCAACCAGACCAGAATTCGTGGCAAACACCATGATTTCATTGATCCAGCGACACAACTTGCGCACAGTTTCCAGAGCTCGGCGATCAGCTATGGGCTCCATGATCTTGATGGTATTTGGGGCGTTTATTTTGGAGATTGGTATGGCGCCCAAAGCGGGCATAATATGAAGCTCCAAGGCTTGTGTGAGTCGTTTACGGTAGGATTTTGACCAAGCGCCCTCTTTTGTTTTGAGCCACTTTTGGTATACAAGATACAAGGTGTTCTCACACGCTTCTCGTCCGATTTGTTTCTGCTCTAATCGATACTCTCTCGGATCGACATCATCGGCCAGCAATTCGCGATATTCCAATGTTTCTTTTCGCGCCTTACTTAAAGAGGTAGCAGGGTACTGGCCCAAGCTGATGTTGGTGCGCTTTTTGGTGTAGGGTTTGAAGTACTTTAACAACCATTGCTTTGTACCGTTTGGCCTCACTCGCAATTGCAATCCTTTCCCATCTGCCAGGTAATATTCTTTATCCCTGGGCTTCGCTTGCTTGACCTCAGTATTAGTTAATTGTTTTGTAGTGTTTGCCATTGATAATTCCACGAAATCAAGATTTGGTGGTACATGAAATGAACTGGTGGTACAGAGAGTGTTCCATTAACTTCTAGATGGGTCAAGACAAATATAGACAGAGAGAGACAGTAAATACGGGCAATTCAGGAAGGTTTGTGATCTAGCGAGACAACTGGAGACGTACTGAGACAGGAAAATGGTGCCGCCACCAAGAGTCGAACTCGGGACCTGCTGATTACAAGTCAGCTGCTCTACCACGGCTGAGCTATAGCGGCATATATCTACTATTTCAGGTCGCGCATACTACATAAAATCCGATACAGGTTCAATAGCTTCAACAATGCAGCAGTTAGTCCGGGCAGCACTCTTACTATAGATTTTTCTCTACACCGGCATCTACTCCGCCCGGGCATGGTAGAAACAGAGGTTCTTAGCACAGGCATTGTTTGTTAAAGTGGCTGCGCCATGAGTAAGCCAACTGACACAACTGCCTGGAAAGCGTTGCTGGAGCACAGCAGGGAATTCCAGCGGGACGAATTTCGACTAAGCGAATTGTTCAAGGGAGCGGCCAACAGGTTCGATTCCTTTTCCCTGCGCCACGAAGATCTGCTGCTGGATTACTCAAAGAATTACCTCACCGACGAGACCAGGAAACGCTTACTGGAGCTGGCGACTCAGCAGCAAGTGCCCCGCGCCATCGCCGCGATGTTTGCCGGCGAGACTATTAACATTTCAGAGCGAACTGCCGCTCTGCATGTCGCCTTGAGGGCGCCGATTGAGTCCAACGAGCACAGCGAGGTCATCGAGACACTGGCCAGAATGGAGATCTTTGTCAGTAGCGTTCATGAGGGTCAAAGGAGCGGTTACAACGGCGATAAAATTACCGATGTGGTCAACATCGGTATTGGCGGCTCGGACCTGGGCCCTGCCCTGATCACCGATGCCCTGTCGACCTATAACAGCGGCCATCTCAACATCCACTTTGTCGCTAACGTCGACCCCTCTAATATCGACAGCGTACTCGACGGCTTAAAAGCAGAGACCACCGTGTTTGTAATTGCCTCAAAGTCTTTCAAAACCCCTGATACTCTGCAGAATGCTGCCGCGGCACGCAGCTGGTTTATGCGCAAAGTGAATGACAAAAGCGCTATGAAAAAGCATTTCGTCGCAGTCACCGAGAATATTATTGCCGCCACCAATTACGGCATCGATGCAGAAAATATTTTCCCGCTGTGGGATTGGGTCGGCGGCCGTTTCTCCCTGTGGTCGGCGATTGGCTTGCCCATCGCGCTGGCTATCGGCATGGATAATTTTCGTCAATTATTGGCCGGTGCCCATTCCATGGACAGGCATTTCAGAGATACCGACCTGGCGGAAAATATACCGGTCATGATGGCCCTTATCACGGTCTGGTACAGAGGTTTCTTCGACTGTCACAGCACCGCGGTCGTGCCCTACAGCCAGCAACTGCAGCTGCTACCCGCGTATCTGCAACAACTGCAGATGGAGAGCCTGGGCAAGAGCGTCGACGTGGACGGCGTAGCTGTGGACACCCCTAGCGCCGAAGTACTCTGGGGAAGCACCGGCAGTAGCGGTCAGCATTCCTATTTCCAGCTGCTGCACCAGGGCACCGAATTTATTCCTGTCGATTTTATTGCCTTCGCTAACTCTGCGGTGAAAGGCGAGGAAGAACAGCACCGGCAGCTGCTGGCCAACTGTTTTAGTCAGAGCCTCGCGCTCATGGCGGGCCACTTGGAGCCTGAATCACCACATAAAAACATTGTTGGCAACAAGCCCAGCACTACCTTGTTGCTTGCAGAACTTAGTCCCTACAATCTTGGCAGTTTGATCGCGCTATTCGAGCACAAGGTTTATGTGCAGAGTGTGATCTGGAATATTAACGCCTTCGATCAGTGGGGTGTTGAACTCGGCAAGAAGCTGTCACAGCAGCTGTTGCACGCCTTCGACGCCCCAGATGATGCCGGCGAGCTGGACGATTCTACTGCGAGTCTGCTACGACGGGTGCGTGAATGGAGCCAGTAGCCCTCAGGGTTTTCGCAAATCCGGCCGACTCCTCATCCGGCATCGTCTCCTTCGAGAGAGACAGAAGTAAAATGCTCAACGCTTGGAGCTGGGTTATAGAAGTGGTGCAACAGCGCTCTCCATTGCTCATATTCAGTCGATTGCCGGAAGCCAATAGTGTGATCTTCGAGCGTAGCCCAGTTAACCAGTAACATGTAGCGGTCTGGTTTCTCTATACACTGTTTCAGTTCATGGGAAATATAACCAGACATGCCAGCGATTATCGATTGCGCCTGGGCAAAGGCGGTTTCAAATTCTGAGCGCAGCTCGGGCTTCACATCCAGTGTCGCAACTTCCAGTATCAAATCTATTCCCCCTACGGATAACAAAAATAATCTACTTGTAATACTACGCTACTTAACACGCATCAAGTCTGGCACTTTCATGTATTCCCACTAACGGCCTTGCGTAGACCAACTCTATGCTCGCTGCTTGCGCGTTAAAAACTGGCTTTTTGACTGCGTGCCTACATTGGGTCCAAACTGACAAAATAGCGCGGCGGAAAGCCTGTCAGCAGGCGAAAAACGAAACCGAGGCTGTTGTCGCTATCGACGCGATCATGTTCTCCTGCGCTTACAACCACTGCACTGTAATCCTCTTTTACCCCATCCATCTCTATCTGCACCTGCGGATTCATAGACACCTGTCTAAACCAGGCCCGGGGCCAATGATTCGCAGCGACATAGAGTTGGCCATTGCTACGCAATTGCGCCACGACCCGGTCGTGGCCCTCCCCATTTGCATCGATTGTGGTGATGACAAGAGTGCTCTGGTCCGCGGGTTGGAAATAACCGAGCAGGGATTCAAACGCTACCACTATCCCCACATAGATACCCAACACGATCGCAATAATTTTTAGCATTTTCACTTTAAACCTCCTGTCACTTGCAGATTTTAAATCCTCGGTTGGAAGCTGGCTATTCCCCTACATTGGCTGCTGCTTCTCGCTGTATACCTCTTAACAGAATAATACTGAGAACTATCATTGGTAGATTTGTTGTCACCGGGTTAAAAGCTTCCAGCAACAGCTGCGGCGTCATCAGCAACACAAAAAACAGAAAGCCGATCAAGCCCATAATATTAAGCCATACAATAGAGGAATATCGATAGAAATAGAGCAGAGCGAGGCCAAAGCCAATTTCGGCAACGCCGGCAAATCGAATCAGCAACAAGGTGTTCGCCTGAGACAAGCCGATGCTGCCGCTCATCACCAGTTCCAATGGTGCCACCTGTATCAACTTCGGCACCAGCCCGCTATAGATCCAACTACAGCCAATGGTATATCGCGCCAACTGGACAGAATTCAATTGCAACCACGCAGTAGAGGCATACATTTTGTCCGCGTTCCTTTGCAGCAAGCTCAAGGGTCAGTCCGAGCTGTTATTAGCGCGAGCAATTCGTCGGTTTTCTCGCGCATCAGTGCTTCGTCAGCTCGAGATTCCACATTTAGCCGCACCACAGGCTCGGTATTCGACATTCTCAAATTGAAACGCCAGTTCGAAAAATCTATGCTGAGCCCATCGGTGTGGTCGATAGTTTCGGCGCCGGGGCCGTATAGCTGTTCGATTTCCTGGATTAGCTCGACCGGATCGGCGACAGTGTTGTTGATTTCCCCGCTGGCCGGATATGCAGCCATGGGTTCCCCCACTAGTTCTGACAAGCGTTTACCCTGAGTGGACATGAGTTCGACCACCAGTAGCCACGGCACCATACCACTGTCACAGTAGAAAAAATCCCGAAAATAGTGGTGCGCACTCATCTCACCGCCATAGACAGCGTCTTCGGCACGCATCCGCTCCTTAATGAAGGCGTGTCCAGTCTTGCATTGAATAGCGTTGCCGCCGAGGCCCTCAATAATTTCTATGGTGTTCCAGGTAAGGCGTGGATCGTGAACAATGCTGGCACCGGGCTGCGCTTTTAAAAACCTTTGGGCGAGCAGGCCGACGATGTAGTAGCCCTCGATGAACTGTGCGTTTTCATCGAAGAAGAAACAGCGGTCGAAATCACCGTCCCAAGCGATACCGAGATCGGCATCGTGCTCTTTTATGGCATTGATCGTAGCCTGACGATTTTCTACCAGCATCGGATTAGGCACGCCATTGGGAAAATTGCCGTCGGCCTCGTGATGCACCTTGATAAATTCAAAGGGCAGATGTTGTTGCAATTGATCGATAACGGAGCCGGCTCCGCCATTGCCGGCATTGCAAACAATTTTCAGCGGCTTCAAGCTGTCTCGATTCACATAGCCTAACAAATGTTTTATGTAATCGGCTTGCGTATTCTGTCGGGTAATTGAGCCCTTGCTGCTTACTTCAGCGAACTGGTTTTGTTCAGCAATACACCTTATATTATTCAAACCGGTATCGCTGCTGATGGGTTTGCAGTTCTCCCGAATCAGTTTCATGCCGTTGTAGTCTTTTGGATTATGGCTGGCTGTTACCATGATGCCGCCAGCAGCCTGCAGATGGGATGTGGCGAAATAGATCTCTTCGGTACCACACTGGCCGATGTTGATGACATCGGCCCCGGCATCGGTGAGCCCGGCGTTGAGCGCATCGCACAATTGCCTGCTACTAAGCCGAATATCGAAACCCACCACAACCTGGGCCGGAGCCAGGTATTCTACATAGGCTCTGCCTATGCGATATGCCACATCTTCATTGAGCTGGTCGGGAATCCGACCGCGAATGTCATAGGCCTTAAAACAGGAAATTTCAGAATTCATTGTTAACTTCTAATTAGTTAGTAATTAGTTGATGGTTTGTAGTTATCACTTGGCTAGGTCGTGGGATTATAAGCTAGATTATGAGCTATTTGGCGCGACCATAAATATCTTCGAAACGGACGATGTCATCCTCACCTAAATAGTCTCCTATCTGTACTTCTATCAGCTCCACCGGCTCGTCACCGGGATTAGTCAATCGGTGTTTGCTCCCCAGCGGAATAAAAGTCGACTCATTAGGGTGCAGCACAAATTCCTTGTCATCGCAGTTAATCAGTCCAGCGCCTTTAATCACCGTCCAGTGCTCTGCTCGATGCTTATGCATTTGCAATGACAAGGATGCGGCAGGATTAACCACGATGTGTTTTACCTGATAGCCGTCGCCGGCGGCTAATGACTGATAGGAACCCCAGGGTCGGCTCACCACAGTGTGACTGATGCTCTCGCGGCGGTTGCTGGCCTCGAGTTGCTCCACTATTTTTTTAACCGCCTGTACTTTTGCCTTGTTGGCCACCAGCACTGCATCTGCCGTTTCGACGATAACAACATCTTCCAGCCCTACCGCCGCTACCAGTCGTGATTGTGACTGAATATAACTATTGACGACGTCGGCCGTGAGGACATCGCCACTACAGACATTACCCTCGTCGTCCTTGTTCTGGGCCTGCCACAGCGCATCCCAGGAGCCGAGATCACTCCAACCTGCGTCCAGCGGAACTACGGCGGCACTGGCGGTCTGCTCCATTACCGCGTAGTCGATTGACTCGCTGCGGCAGCTGGCAAACAGCTCTGTGGGGATTTGCTCGAAGTCATCACCCGATTCGATTGCTGCGAAAGCTGCAACGCAACTTGCATGGATGTCAGGCGCGAATTGCAGCAATTCATCCAAGTATTGCGAGGCAGTGAACATGAACATGCCGCTATTCCACAAAAAGTTGCCACTGGCGAGATACGCTTGCGCTGTTTCCAGATCGGGTTTCTCGACAAACCTACTGACGTTAAATGTGGCCTTGTGCTCAAGCTGCGAGCCTTTCTCAATGTAGCCATAGCCGGTCTCCGGTGCATCTGGAACTATGCCAAAGGTGACCAGGCGATTTTGCCGGGCAAGACTCTCCGCTTGCAGAATGGCTGCATGCAAGGCCGGAATATTTGCGATGACATGATCAGCCGGCAAAATCAGCATTAGCGGATCTTGCGCCGATTGTTTTGCACTTAAATGCTGTGCACTTAAGGCCGCCATGGCGATGGCTGGTGCGGTATTTCTGCCCATGGGTTCTAACAATATAGTGCTGTGCTTTACACCCAGCAGTCGCAGTTGCTCGGCGACCAGAAAGCGATGATCGGCGTTGCACACGACCAGTGGATCAGCAATATTTCCCAGCCCGTCGAGGCGGCGTAGAGTAGCCTGGAAAAGAGAGCCCTGTTGCTGTGGAAACTGGATGAATTGCTTGGGAAGTAGCGCTCTCGAAAGCGGCCACAGCCGAGAACCTACTCCTCCGGCCAACACTACGGGTACGATCATAGTTCCAACACCTGAAAATCAAGCCGCAATGGTAGCAAAGAATCACCACTATAAACTATCCACAGCACGAGACAGCCCGGGCTGTGGCAATTTAGTATCGATTAATTGGCTACGGCGCGATAACATCGCATGCTTTCTGAAGTGCCCTGCAGGAGGGCTGGTTAGAATCTATGAATTCATCTACGAAACCCAAGAAGAATGACCGCTTCGTTCCGAAGGGCGCCTACGTTCTCGAAGACTTGGTAGAATGCGGGCATGGTAGGCTGTTCGGGCCAGGCAACGCCAAGCTGCCAGTGGGCAATATGCTGATGCTCGATCGCATCACTGAAATAACCAGTGATGGCGGCGAATACGGGCATGGTCGGATTATTGCCGAGTTGGACATCCATCCCGAGCTCTGGTTCTTCGCCTGCCATTTCGACGGCGATCCGGTCATGCCGGGATGCCTGGGTCTCGATGCCCTCTGGCAGTTGGTTGGCTTCTTCCTTGGTTGGTGCGGTCACCTTGGCAAAGGACGGGCACTAGGCTCTGGGGAAGTAAAATTCTCTGGAGAAATCTTGCCGGATGCCAAAATAGTGACCTATGACCTCTCCATAAAGCGGGTCATCGATCGCAATTTGGTGCTGGGCATCGCCGATGGCAGCGTGCTCGTCGACGGTGAGCCTATTTACACCACCAAGGGGTTAAAGGTGGGCCTTTTTACTCCAGAGAGCAACTTTTAGACTTTTGGTATAGCTTTTACACTTTTGGTATAGAATGTTAGCTTAAAGTAGGGGTATTTATGCGGCGTGTTGTTGTTACTGGTATTGGTATCGTGTCTTGTTTGGGCAACGATAAAGACTCTGTGCTCGACTCCCTGAGAAACGGGCGCAGCGGTATAAAACACAATTCATCCTACGAAGAAATTGGTATGCGTAGCCATATCAGTGGATCGGTGGAAATAGATACCGCGGCGATGATCGACCGCAAGATACTGCGCTTCATGGGTGACGCCTCCGCCTATTGCTATATCGCCATGGAACAGGCGATTGCGGACTCCCGTCTAAGTGAGCAACTTGTCTCCCATGAACGTACTGGTATCGTCGTTGGTTCCGGTGGTGGCTCTCCACAAGATCAGCTGGAGTCCACCGATATTATGCGCGAGAAAGGTATTCGCCGGGTGGGACCTTACCGCGCCCCGCGCACCATGAGCAGTACGGTATCAGCTTGCCTGGCAACTCCGTTCAAGATAAAAGGTGTGAACTACACGATTTCTTCTGCCTGTGCCACCAGCGCTCACTGCATCGGCCACGCGGCGGAGTTAATCCAGTTGGACAAACAGGATCTGGTCTTCGCCGGTGGCGCCGAGGCAGAACACTGGACCCTGTCGCATATGTTTGATGCTATGGGCGCCCTTTCAACCCACTACAACGACACCCCGGACAAAGCTTCCCGTGCCTTCGACAAGGATCGAGATGGCTTTGTAGCGGCCGGTGGCGGCGCGGTGCTGGTCATTGAAGCACTCGATCACGCCCTCGCAAGAGATGCCAAGATCTACGCCGAACTCACAGGCTATAGTGCAACATCGGATGGCTACGACATGGTAGCGCCCTCTGGAGAAGGTGGTGCCCGCGCCATGCGCATGGCGACACACAAGCTGGAGGGCCAGGTAGACTACATCAATACCCACGGCACCAGCACCCCGGCAGGGGATATCTCTGAGCTGAATGCGATTCGCGAGGTATTCGGCGACGCCATCCCCACAATCAATTCAACCAAATCCCTGAGCGGCCATTCCCTGGGCGCAGCCGGTGCGCAAGAGGCCATTTACAGCCTGTTAATGATGGTAAATAATTTTATCGCCGCCTCCGCTAACATCGACAACCTCGACTCGGCAGCAGTCGGTTTTCCGATCGCGCTGCAGCGTCAGGACGACGTGCAACTGAATCGGATAATGTCCAATAGTTTCGGCTTCGGTGGCACCAATGCCTGCCTGGTGTTCGATCGATATTCAATTTAATTGCATAGGCAAGCGCTGATTAATCAGAGTTTCCCAGCTAGAAACTGAAATAAATTTCGTTTATGCGGGTCGCATTAATATGATCTTGAAACGTTTAAGCTTAATCGTCCTTCTATTTGCCCTGTTCAGCAACCTGGCATTGGCGCAATTGCTGCCTCGTCCTGCCAGCAGCCTGGCCACACAGTCTCAATCCACGCCGCAACCCCTGAGCCTGGAACAGGCGTTTCCGTTTTATGTCAGCGAGGTAAGCCCTGGCCGGCTTCGCATCGACTGGATTCTCGCGGATGGGCATTATCTGTACCAGCATGCTTTCAAATTCAGCATGACCGGCCCCCTTAAGAGCGATCAGGACGCCGCGGCAGTGCCGGTAAATTTTACCCTGCCGGCAGGGCTTACGAAGACCGACCAATTCTTCGGCGATATAGTCGCCTATTACGGCAAAGTGTCAGTGGAGATTAGCCTCACAACCGTGCCTGGACCCGATAGCGCCCTGATAATTGAATATCAGGGCTGCGCCGACTGGGGCTTCTGTTACCCTCCGCAGCGAGCGGAGCATCGGCTCGTACCCTAAGCATTTTCAATTTTCTGCTCAAAATGGGTGAAATACCCGCTATTTTCTGAGATCATGCCGCCAAAATCGACAATCAGGCTATTAGCAGCGCCATCAACGCTCATTATAGAGCTGACTGTCCCTGGCGGAGAAACACAATCATGGCATCCATCTTAGCCCTGCACGGGCCAAATCTTAATCTACTCGGCAGCCGCGAGCCTCACATCTATGGCTACGACACTCTGGACGACATCAATGCGCGCCTGGCCAGCCAATGCCAATCGGCGGGGCATGAGTTTGCTTCGCTGCAGAGCAATTCCGAAGCTGAGCTTATAGAGCGCCTGCATGGCGCACGAGAAGATGGAACTGCATTCATGATCGTCAATTTTGGTGGCTTCACACACACCAGCATCGCCCTGCGAGATGCAATCCTGGCGAGTGAAATACCTTTTATCGAGGTTCACCTTTCCAATTTGTTCAAACGGGAAGCGTTTCGACAACATTCCTATTTTTCAGACATAGCCATGGGTTGCGTCATTGGCCTGGGAGCGCAAGGCTACGAATTTGCGCTGACTGCTGCATGCAAGGCACTGGCAGACTAACAACGCTCGGCGGGAAACTGTTATGGATATTAGAAAAGTAAAAAAATTAATTGAATTGCTGGAAGCCTCCGATATCGCAGAGATCGAAATCAAGGAAGGTGAGGAGTCCATTCGCATTAGCCGCAGCTCGAGCACAGCAGCTGTTAACTACCAGCCAGTAGCAGCACCACCGGCTGCAGTTGCACCTAAGGAAATCGAAGCGCCGGCGGCAGCCACATCCAGCGCCGGTAATATTATTCAGTCTCCCATGGTGGGCACCTTCTACCGCGCACCGGCACCCTCTTCTCCAGCTTTCGTCGAGGTGGGTCAACATGTGAAGGTGGGCGATGTCGTCTGCATCGTAGAAGCCATGAAGATGATGAATCAGATTGAAGCAGATCATGCCGGCGTAGTTGAAGCCTTTCTGATTGAAGACGGCGAGCCGGTGGAATTCGATCAGGGCCTGATCAGAATCGTCTGACAGTCGTCACACAATGACAGTGCACAGTCTAAAGCCAGCATTCCCAGGAACCGTTCATGCTTGAAAAAGTCGTTATAGCCAACCGTGGAGAAATAGCACTGCGCGTGCTGCGGGCCTGTAAAGCCCTGGGCATCAAAACTGTTGCCGTTCACTCCAGCGCAGACAGAGATCTAATGCACGTCCGTCTCTCCGATGAATCGGTCTGCATCGGCCCGCCCAGCTCTACCGACAGTTATTTGAATGTTCCTTCTATTATCAGCGCTATGGAAGTGACTGATGCCGATGCCGTGCACCCGGGATATGGTTTTCTGTCCGAGAATGCAGACTTTGCCGAGCAGGTCGATAACAGCGGCTTCGTATTCATCGGACCACAAGCCGAAACCATTCGCCTTATGGGGGACAAGGTCTCGGCCATCGAAGTGATGCGCGACGCCGGGGTTCCCACCGTGCCTGGCTCCAATGGGCCGCTGGATAGCAACAACGATCGCACCCTGGCACTGGCGAAGGAGATAGGTTATCCGGTCATCATCAAGGCGGCCGCTGGCGGCGGCGGCCGGGGCATGCGCGTCGTCCACAACGAAGCCGCGCTGCTAAAAGCCGTGTATGTCACCCAGACAGAAGCCAAATCATTCTTCGGTAGCGGTGTCGTCTATCTCGAAAAATTTCTCGAGAACCCACGCCATGTGGAGATCCAGGTGATAGGCGATGGCCAGGGCAATGCCATTCATCTGGGCGATCGTGATTGTTCCCTGCAACGTCGCCATCAAAAGGTACTCGAGGAAGCGCCCGCACCCGATATTCCCGATGCGATTCGCCAGGAAGTTGCCGAGACCTGTGTGCAAGCCTGCAAGAATCTGAATTACCGTGGCGCCGGCACACTGGAGTTTCTCTATGAAGACGAAAGCTTCTATTTCATCGAAATGAACACGCGCGTGCAGGTAGAGCACCCGGTTACCGAAATGGTAACCGGTGTAGATATCGTGCGGGAACAATTACTGATAGCTGGCGGCGCGCCGCTTTCCTTCCAGCAAAAAGACATACACATCAAAGGACATGCCTTCGAGTGCAGAATTAATGCGGAAGATCCTGTGAGTTTTCTGCCCAGCCCCGGCAAGGTAAATTTATTCCACGCGCCAGGTGGCAATGGCGTGCGGGTAGATTCTCACCTCTACAGCGGCTACACGGTTCCACCTTACTATGATTCACTAATCGCCAAGTTAATCTGCTATGGGGACGACCGCGAACAAGCCCTGATTCGGATGCAGATCGCACTGGATGAAATGTTAATCGATGGCATTCGCAGCAATATACCGCTGCAAAGAGAATTGGTACGAGACTCGGAATTCCATGCTGGTGGAGTAAATATTCACTACCTGGAACAAAAGTTAAGCTCTTAGCAAGCCCGGTTTTACCGGTAAAATTTATCGGCTACCATCCCCGTTTACTGATCAACTGACAGCAACTGCAAATGCCCTGGCAACAACTTAAAATCCAGGTTCAATCAACTCAGATCGAGCCCTTAGAGCAGCATTTGCTGGAGCAAGGCGCCCTCTCCGTCAGCTATCTCGATGCAGAAGACCAGGCTATATTTCAGATAGAGCCGGGCAGCACTCCGCTATGGGACAAAAGTTACCTGCTGTGCCTGTTCGAAGCAGCACTGAATCTGAGTGACGTGCTTGCATGGCTGCAACAACACCCTGCTGTTATCAACAAACAGACACTGCAAATAGAAATACTGGAAGACCAGGACTGGAAGCGCAGCTGGATGCAGGATTTCCAGGCCCAGCGGTTTGGCGAGAAGCTCTGGATTTGTCCAAGCTGGCAAACACCGCCCGACAGCAACGCCATCAATATTATGCTGGATCCGGGCCTGGCCTTTGGCAGTGGCAGTCACGCCACTACTTCCATGTGCCTGCAGTGGCTGGAGCAGTTCGTGGTGGAGGGTAGTGAAGTGATCGACTATGGCTGCGGTTCCGGTGTGCTGGCAATTGCCGCAGCACTGCTCGGTGCCCGCAGGGTCTATGCCGTCGACAATGACCCGCAGGCGATCACCGCCACCGTCGACAACAGTCGGCGTAATAAGATAAGCGACGATGTCCTTAGCGCCCACCTGCCGGATACCTTGCCCCAGATGCAGGCCGATATACTGATCGCCAACATACTTGCAGAGCCCTTGCTGGAGCTGGCTGCCAGATTCTCTGAGCTGGTGAAACCCGGAGGCAAAATCGTCTTATCCGGACTTTTACAAGATCAGACCAAGCCACTACTGGATAGCTATCGGCGCTGGTTTTCCATGGAATCTCCGCTGCAGCAGCAGGAGTGGATGAGGCTCAGCGGCTCCCGACTCGACCAGGGCAGCTCTGAATAACGCGGCGTAGCCCTCTGCGGGACATTCAGAGGTGTCCTGGGTGTTGTTATCCTGGCCACTTCACCTACAATTGCAGCTGGGAGTCTCGACTGATACACCCGGGCGCCTTACACTCAGCACCCTTAAATTCGAATCGGGTTTGAATGGCATTTCACGTTACTCAATGTCCGGGCTGTGAGTCCACCTTTAACACCAGCGCGCGCTTGCTGGAATCGGCGGCCGGCAAAGTCCGCTGCGGTTCCTGTCTGACAGTTTTCGAGGCCATGCAAAACTTTGTTGAGCAGGATCATCTGCTGGCGCCGAACACCCCAGAGGATTCTGTTTTCGTCGGCAACAACCCTCAGGACTATTTCGACCCCTCAAGCTTTCTGACCCGCAGCGCGCTCACCGAGGATGTTGCCGAGCCGGTTTTTGCTGACACGGAAATCGCAGCCGAAACTCGCGCTGTTGATCCTGAAATAATTGCTGGACAGGCAGAGCCCCGGCAAAGCGATTCCCGGTCTGACTCCCAGCCAGAGGATGCTGACACTCAGCAACTGCCACAGCAGCAGCAACCCAGTGAAGAGTCGCAGGAACCAGACCCCGAGTGGAAAGGTGAGCGCCTTACCGAGGCATCAGGTAACCCGGTGTCTCAAGATTCTCCCTGGTCGCAAACGTTTCAGGAGTCTCGAGAAATCGACTACATAGAGGCAACCTTCTCTGCGACTGCTCTTTCAGAACAATCAGATGACAAGCACCCGGAGGCGGGTTTTCAGGAAGCCCTCAGCGCAGAGCTTGAGATGGATGCGGAGGAAGAAACCAGTGAAGATAGCGGTAAAGATACCGATGCGGCGTTTCTATTCTCAGTAGCAGATGAGATCGAAGATGAATTTGGTATCGCCGAGTCCTTTGAAGAAATCGCATCAGACATTGATCCAGACAATTCGCCAACAACTACCGCAGCCAATGATGTGCTCGAGCCTGAAGCCAATACAGACGCAGCTGTAGCCGAGTTCGACGCAGAAGCTATTACAGAGACAGTGCTTGAATTTGAGCCAACAGCGATAACCGCTACAGAGCCAGAGCTTGAATCCGAACCAACAGCGATAACCGCTACCGAACCAGAGCTTGAATCCGAGACAGCAGCGGCATCGGTTGCAGAGACCGAACTTGAATCTGAGCTGGCGCCAGCAGCCTCTGAGCCGATACAGAAGGAGGCTGACAGCACTGCAGCCATCCGCGCCCGGGCGCTGGATACAGAGCTCAGAGACGAAAAAGCGCTGGAAGCAATCCCGGCGGAGAGCCTGGCGCTATTGCGCAAAGTTTCGACACCGGTGGAACTGCTGGCGAGCAAGGAAACTCGTTGGCTGCGTCAACTCCTGCTGGGGCTCAGCATGGTGTTGCTAGCGACAGTACTGACTGCGCAATTGCTCTGGCAACGAATGGAAAATTACAGCCAGCTTACTCAGATTCGGCCCTTTTATGCGCTGGGATGTCAGTGGTTAAACTGTGAACTGCCGGTGTATTCAGACATCGATGCGATACGCAGCGACAACCTGGTGGTTCGCAGCCACCCTGAGCGCAGCAATGCCCTACTGATTAATGTTGAGTTCAGAAACAGCGCAAATTTTCCGCAACTGTTCCCGATATTGATCTTGAGCTTCAACACCGCCACCAATGACGTCGTTGCTATCAGGGAATTTTCGCCCGCTGGATACCTGGACCCGGGATTACAGTCCATATTACTGATGCCGGTGCAAGCACCCGTGCAGATTAGTCTGGAGCTGATAGATCCAGGCCCAAATGCCGTTAATTACACCCTCGCCTTTCGTCGCCCTTCTACTTTCAACTGACTGTCGCCATCTGAATTGTAATTTTTGATTCAGAAATGCGAGCCAATTCCTTTATGCGCTGCGACCATTTTCGGCTACGAGGTAAGCGTCATGCCCAGCTCATCCGATTTATAAAACCTCTTATCGGGCTATGGAGGGAGTCTACGATGAGGGCGAATGATACCCCTTTAGTCAATTATGCCGATTGTTACAAAATCAGCTTGTGGCACAGCTGTGGAAAGGCGGCTCCTGATACACATAAGCCAACTGCATGGCGTCCAACATAGACCAGAGGATATCGAGTTTTAATTGTAAAATTTCCAGGGCCCGGTCTTGCAGTTCTCTGGTATTGAAGTGATCGAGGGTTATTTCCAGCCCGTGTTGAACGTCCCGCCGCGCTTCAGATAATCGTTTTCTGAAGTACTGATAGCCATCCACATCGATCCAGGGGTAATGCTGCGGCCACGTGTCCAGGCGTTTCTGATGAATTTCAGGTGCAAATAATTCGGTTAAAGAAGAGCAGGCAGCTTCCTGCCAACTGGCTCGTCGCGCGAAGTTAAGATACGCGTCGCAGGCGAAACGTACACTTGGTAGTACATGTTCCTGCGACAGTACTTCTTCGCGAGTCAAACCAACCGCCTCTCCCAGCCGTAGCCAGGCCTCTATACCGCCGTCATCGCCGCCGACACCGTCGTGATCGAGTATTCGCTGTACCCACTGGCGACGAACATCGCGGTCATTACAGTTAGCCATGATGGCAGCATCTTTTATTGGGATGGTGACCTGGTAGTAAAAACGATTTGCCACCCAGCCTTGAATCTGATGCTTGGTGCTTTTGCCGGTATTCATGTTCACGTGATAGGGATGATGGATGTGGTACAGGCGACCCTTGTCACGTAGTTTCTGTTCGAATTCTTCTTTATTCCAGGCATTATTCATAGGATTTCAATTTAATCATCAAGTCTATTGGGTTTGTTTGATGCAGAATGGGCAGCAGTCATGAAGCTTCTGTTTTCTGAGCGCGAAGTTTTTTGGCATTGGCCATGTTGCGAAACAGCAGTGGTTGCTTATCCTCAGAGTCGAGTGGTTGTTGAGCGACGTCAGTGACACGAGTAACTTTGTCGTGGTAGGGAGACAGGCTACAGACCGGATCGGCGTTACGGGCATCGCCGGTTAGTAGAAAGGCCTGGCAGCGGCAGCCGCCATACTCGAGCTCTTTCTCCGGACAGCTGACACAGGGCTCAAGCATCCAGTCGGTGCCACGGAAGCTATTAAACAATGCTGAATCTTTCCAGATACTTGCCAGATCATGATCGCGAATATTGGGGAATTCGAGGTCCGGAATAACCTTGGCTGACTGACAGGGCAAAACATCCCCTTCCGGTGTCACCGTGATAAAAGTAGTTCCCCAGCCATTACTGCATTTCTTCGGGCGATCATCGTAGTAGTCCGGTGCCACAAAGAATATATTCATTGCGCCGCTGTATTGCTCCCGAAACTCGTTGGTTACGTCCTCCGCGTCCTGCAATTGTTGCCGGCTTGGCAATAGGTGCTCGCGGTTATGCATTGCCCAACCGTAATACTGGCAATTCGCCAGTTCTACGAATTCGGCTCCCAGCGATTCCGCCATTACCAGAAATTCTTTGACCTGGTGAAGGTTGTCACGATGCAAAACAAAGTTCAGGCCGAGAGCAAGCTCCTGATTAATCACCTCTTTGGTCATCATCATCTTTTGCTCAAAACTATCGGTGCCACCAAATAATTTATTTGACTCGCGATTGCTGCCCTGGAAACTTATTTGTATATGCCCTAAGCCGGCGGCCTTGAAGGCAGTGATCTTCTCCTTATTTAGTCCAATAGCCGAGGTGATCAAGTTGCTGTAATAGCCCAGCGAACTGGCTTCGGCAATGAGTTGCTCGAGGTCGGGGCGGATAAGTGGCTCACCGCCGGAAAAGCCCAGCTGCACTGCACCGAGCTTTCTCGCCTGCCGCATCACTCTGATCCACTCGTCGGTGGTCAATTCATTTTTACGGGAAGCCGATATGTCCATCGGGTTTGAGCAATAGGGGCATTGAACCGGGCATGCATAGGTCAGCTCAGCCAACAGCCACATGGGAATATGGGTGTTGCTTAATTTGTCGCTAGTCGGCTGACTCGACGATCCAATCTTGTCGTTGGGCATCTTGTAAAAACTCTTTAACATCTTCAGCTATGCCATCCGCTTCCGGAAAAGCCAGCTTCAATTTATCGATAAGTTGCGAAAAGGTTATTTTTTCCTGGCAACGCTGAATAATTTCCGCAGCACTGCCACTGAGCTTAATCAATCCCTCTGGATACAGTAATACATTACACTGCTGGGCTTCTTCCCACTGGTATTGATAACGTGGGTTCAGAATAAATGCGCTGGAATCAAAATCAAAATCACTCATATTGTGTAGACCACCGCTATCGGACTAATTGGTAATGGACAATTTATAGTTCGACATGCAAGCCGTCGAAGGACACTTCGATGCCTTCAGCGTCGAGCACTTTTCGCTGCTCTGAATCTTCATCGAGAATTGGGTTGGTGTTATTAATATGGATCAAGATTTTACGAGGTTTATCCATTTGCTGCAAAACATCGATCATGCCGCCAGCTCCGGATTGCGGCAAATGACCCATCTCGGCGGCTAGCTTGTCACCCACGCCGACAACTACCATCTCATCTTCCTGCCAGAAGGTGCCGTCAACCAGCAGGCAGTCTGCCTCGCTCATTAGCTGTCTGGTCTTGTCGGTAAGCTGTCCCAGTCCGGGAGCATAAAACAGGCTTTTACCGCTCCGCTCATCGGTCACTTTGACGCCGATATTATCGCCCATATGCGGATCGTTTCTATGCGGTGAATAGGGCGGAGCTTTGCCATTGACCGGGATGGCTGTGAAGCTTAATCCCTCGATGCCCTGCATCTGAAAACTGCTGCCGTCCAGAGGAATCGAATGACGGTTAATTCCACCATTCCAATACTTAAGCATAGAGAATAGCGGAAACCCGGTGGTTAAATCTTCATATACCATATCGCTGCAATAAATTTCGTGCGGACATCCCTCCCTGAGCATCAATAGTCCGGTGGTATGATCTATTTGACTGTCGATATAGAGAATCGCTTTGATGGCGGTGTCTCTTAGCTCTCTGGCTGGCTGCAGAGCGGGAAATGCGGCCAGCTGCGCCAAGAGGTCGGGAGACGTATTAAATAACACCCAGTCAGTACCATCGGAACTAACGGCAATCGACGATTGGGTACGAGATTTAGCATTAATCGTCTGGTTTCTAACACCATCACAGTTGGGGCAGTTGCAATTCCACTGGGGGAAGCCACCCCCGGCACCCGAACCTAACACTCTAATTTGCACAACAATTCACCATCATTTCAATTGGAACCCAGGAACTATTCTTCCTCAGAAAAAAAACGCCAGACTAAGTCTGGCGTTCTCTTAAACTAGCTTGTGCTTCAACAATGCTAGACGATCTAGCGGGCCAAATACGAGCCAATTTTCCTTAGCGTTACGCGTTAAAGAAGTTGTCTTCGTTTAACGAACCTTGAAATACATTGTAATTTCAAAACCAAGGCGAATGTTTTGGTAAGAAGGTTTAGTCCACATATCGTCGATCTCCAAACTAGTTAGTTAATTAATCACTATACTCCATAGTGCAGTAGGGAATTTAACATGGATCATTACTCAATACTAGGGAGGTTCTGAAAAAAACCCCCTTTTAAAATATAGACGCCTATTTTGATCAATCGCCCAATTCACGGTGCTTTCAGGCCATATTCTTCAATCTTTCTGCCTGTGATCTGCTATTCAGGGAATTAGAGTTGCTGGTTTTATCAATCCAGCTTTAGCACCTCCCGATAAAAATCGAATTCAGCATTCAATGCGCTGACTTGATTACTAAGCTTGCGGAAGCCATGACCCTCGCCCGCAAATGAGATATACCTCACATCGACAGCTTTTTGCTGCAATTCCCTGTAGATGGCCTCTGACTGCTGCGCTGGCACTATTTTGTCCTCTAAGCCCTGCAACAGCAGTAAAGGGGTGGTGATTTGATCAATATGGTGAATCGGAGAGCGTTGCCGATAAAGGCTCTTCGATGCCGGATAAGGCCCTATCAACTGCTCAAGATAGCGAGACTCAAACTTATGGGTGTCTTTAGCCAACACTTCGAGATCACTGACCCCGTAATAGCTGGTCCCGGCGGCAAATAGATCGCAGAAACTCAATGCCGCCATGACCGCATAACCTCCGGCACTACCGCCACGGATGGCTATTTTATTCTCGTCTACGCGGCCAGCTGCAATCTGATGTTTCACTGCAAAAATTATATCTTGTAGGTCGTAGTTTCCCCATTCGCCATACAGGCTGTGTCTGAATTTTCGCCCATATCCTGTACTCCCGCGATGATTAATATCCAGTACTGCGAATCCACGGCTAGTCCAGTATTGGACTTTTAAGTTAAGCGATGATTTAGCACTACTGGTTGGACCGCCATGTACACTCACTATGGTCGGTGGCAGGGAGTTAGACGGCGCTGTAGTTAAAGGATTGCTCGGCTGATAAAAATTGGCATAGGCCTGGTGGCCATTTGCCGAGGCATAGTGAAACGGTTCTGCCTGTGAAATAAAATTCTGTTCGATGGATTTAGCACCAGCCCCGGACATTGTCTTGGTGATTTGGGCCTCGGCACGCTGACTAATATCCAAGCTATAGATACTACTCACAGTTTTCGGAGTTGCCGCTGTGAAGAAACAATGGCCATCGTGGGCTGTTAAATTTTCAATCTGCCCGTAGCCAGCAGAAATTTCTCGTAATTGCTTTTTTGCTATATCGATAATTCCGAGCGCCCAGCTGCCATTTCGATTGTAAGAGGCAATAATCGTATTGGCATCCAGCAAGGCATAGTTACGATGACCGAGCTGCCACGGGGCGGAGGAAAATTCGGCTTCAACTTCGCAAACAGCTTCCGCCTTACACTCGCCCTTTAATTCGTCCAGGGTAACGCGATACAAGTTCCACCAATCGGACCAATCGGCGATAAAGTACAGCTGCCCCTCTGCGTCGAATAGAGGTTGTAGTAACGAGCCTGGCAATGCCGATGCGACTTGTCTGATATTAAGCAAGCTACCGTGAGCATCGAAATTGCCGATTCGGATTTCAGTATTGTCCCACGGCATATTAGGATGGCTCCAGCTCAGCCAAGCCAGAGTTTTGCCGTCAGGAGATAATCGCGGTGAAGAGACGAAATCGGTCCCCTCGAATAAAACATCACCCTCACCGCCGAGATCCAAATCTATGGAAACCAGGGCATTAACTACCTCAGCCTTGCCATTGCTTGAATCCTGTAGACGGTGGTCTTCACGCACAGCAATCAATCGGTTAAAGCCTTTGTCGATAATGAAATCGGCGTAACGCAGTTTTCCTCCTGCTGCAGCTACAGATGCGGCCGCTGTCACATCCACCGCAGGTGCTTCAGTCTGAGCCTGGCGTGAGCTGAGGACTGTCTTCTTGATTTGCTGATCGGCGAAATCGCAGTAGTACAAGTGCGTCCCACTCACCGCGAAGGCAAGGCCACCATATTCATGAACTCGAGTTCTTACGTTGGCTTGTGCGGGAGAAACTTGAAGCAAGTCTTCATTATTAGATAACAACCAGACAGCATGCTGGTCTGGATGGCCGGCAACAGTGTTGAGAAAATAGATCCCATTATCACAGGGCCGCAAGAAATTAATATCGTCTGATTCTTGAAAAATCATTGCTGCGCTGAGCGGAGATTCCCAGCGCCCATAGGCAGATTCCAGTTTTTCATTCATAAGGATTAATCCTGAGAGTGTAAGCGGCCCCTACTCGCGGAGAGGTAGAGACCGGGCACACATAGAACTGCAGCAATAAAAAAGCTAAGACTGATTGCCTGCTCCAGGCTTGGATAAACAGAAGGCTCTATCTGCACGCTTCCCAGGGTTACAGCCATTACTAGAGTGACCAATACCATGCTGCTCATCTGCCCCAGAGTTCGGGTGGTGGACACAGCAACGGAGGCGCTGCCCACATTCTTCTTCTGCACCGAACCCATGATGGCATTGACATTGGGCGAGGAGAAGAGGCTGAATCCCAGGCCGGTTACAATGAGTGCGACCACTATCGTGTTGGTAGCAGATGAGGCATCCAAAAAACCCAACATGATAAGTCCCACGGCGGTAACACTCATGCCGGCAGAGGCGAGGACTCTCGGTTCAAGTCGGTCTGATAATTTGCCCATCAACGGAGAAAACACAGCCATTGTCAGGGGTTGTACCATCATGATTACGCCTGCGGCGGTCGCTGACATCCCCTGCAGGTATTGTAAATAAAGACTCAGTAATACAACGTTCATGAAGGTAGAGGTATATATGATTAAGGACGCGAGACAGGAAAATGTGAAGACCTTATTGGTATAAAACAACATAACATCCCAAATAGGATATTGCCTGGTCTTGGTTGTTTGAAAAAACATCACAATGCCCGCAATGCCGGTTACGATGAAAACATAGCTGTAATTATTCGGCAGGAAAGACACGCCCAGGCAAATAAGCAATATCGCTGAACAATAACTTAGCGCACCGTAGTAATCGAAGTAGCCTTTATCTTCTGCAGCCCATTCGCCATCTACCTTGAATACGCCAATCAGGAAAACCAGTACCGCCACAGGAACTTGTAAAAGGAAATTCGCTCTCCAACCGAGTTGATCTACGGTAAATCCTCCAATCAAGGGTCCGGCAGCCAGGCCGAAGTAAATGGCTGAAATTACCAGGCCAATGACCTTGCCTCTGCTAGCTACCGGAAACACCGAAGAAACGATGGCCATCTGCGTCGCATAGAGCATGGCGGCGCCGACACCTTGCAGGAATCGCGCGCTTAGCAGTAGCTGCCCACTGTTGGCTGCAGCGGCCAGTAGTGATGAAAACACCACAAAGGCGGCACCAATAAGGAATATTTTTTTTCGCCCATACATGTCAGCGAGACGTCCAAATATAAGTATGAACATCGCACTTGCCATTAAGTAGGCGGTCGGAATCCAGCTCAGGGTTAAGGCAGAGAGTGCTAATTCCTCGGCCATTGCGGGCAGGGCCACATTTACCGACGAGAGCATCACCGGTACCGAAAAAGCATTCAATAGAATCATCAGCAACACTGAGCGTTGCTGTGGAGTGTAAGCTTCTGTTTTCGTCATTGACCCGGTATCTAGCCCTCGAATAAATCTCTTAAGCGCATTGTAGCAGCGATGGTTCGATTGAGTCGCCCAGGACGGCAGACTAAAAAAGGAGCAGATATATTTAATTCCGTTACTGATAGTTGAGCCGGCGCCTCTGGCTTACAATTAAATAAATTTATCCCCTTTTTACCTGTGTCGATGTCCGATATGATTTCTGACCCCCATTACTTCTATTTGTAACTGAGGAATGAAAATGTTTACTCGAACCCGAAACCTGATAATTCTTATCCTGAGTCTGTCACTATGGCTAGATGCTTCCGCCCAGGCACCCACCAGAGAATCCCTGGGTGCGCATGGGCCCTATCAGGTTGCCTTCTATTCGAGATTTCCCGCTGTTGCAGAATTCGCTGCTGGTACGATTTATTTTCCCGCTAACAAAGCTCAAACCTTTGGTGCCGTGGCAATTTCTCCCGGGTTTATGGAGCGACAGGAGAACATGAGTTGGTGGGGCACGCATTTAGCGTCCCATGGTTTTGCCGTGTTGACTCTGGATACCAATGAACTGCGGGATAATCCAGCGGTAAGGGCGGATGCATTGATGGCAGCGCTGCGGGTACTGAGTGGAGAGAGCGAACGCGAAGGTAGTACTCTGCGCGGGAAAATCGACACTCAGCGGATGGCGATCATGGGTCACTCCATGGGCGGAGGCGGAACGCTGCTCGCTGCGAACGCACACAGTGCTGAATTAAAGGCAGCAATCCCTTTCACGCCCTGGCAGCCCGCTGGAGATTTTGGTGGCGTGACCGTTCCTACACTTGTTATCGCCGCTGAGAATGATAGCGTCGCCACAGTAAACGACCATGCCTGGCCCCACTATCAGTCTCTTGCGGCGAGCCAGCCCAGAATGTATCTGGAGATAAGAGGTGGGAATCATTTTATAGCAAATACCGCAACCGGCGAAGATCGCCTGGTACCCAATATCGATGTACATGATCTGGTAGGCAGCATGGCTGTGGCCTGGTTAAAATTATTTGTGGATGGGGAAGAAGAGTATCGGGATCTGGTGTTCGGAGAGTTGCCTGCTGGTGATAGAGAGAGATTATCCAGGTGGGAGTTTGAAGAATAGGGAGGCGGAAATATCACTGCCTGAAGCGTGAGTTTTTATTCAAATATGCGAGCTAATTCCTTTAACTGAGTAAGCCTCCCGGCTATCATAGGCGCCCCCTGATCAGGAAACATCGACGGCGACACAATTTACATGATTACCATCGGTCCCTATCAACTTACTAATGCACTCTTTTTAGCGCCCATGGTTGGCGTCAGTGACACACCTTTTCGCGAAATCTGTAGTCAACAGGGTGCCGGTTTAACTATCGGTGAAATGCTAACGAGCAACAGTCCGTTGTGGCATAACGAAAGGAATAGGCTGAAGCAGATAAAGCCCAGGATTGCCGGCCCCCAGGTTGTTCAAATTGCCGGTTCGGATCCGCAGTTAATGGCGGCAGCAGCCAGCCTCAATGCCAACCGCGGCGCCGCTGCGATAGATATCAATATGGGCTGTCCGGCGAAGAAAGTATTAAAGAAAGCCGCCGGCTCGGCCTTGTTGAAGGATCTCGGGCTGGTCTCCAGAATTTTACGCGCCGTGGTCGCCAGCGTTGACATCCCGGTTACGCTAAAAATCAGAACAGGTTGGTGTCCTGCCAGCCGTAACGGCACCGAAGTCGCGCGCATCGCGGAAGACTGCGGCATTGCACTACTCACCGTCCATGGACGCACGCGGGAATGTCGATTCAGGGGAGCCGCCGAGTATGACACCATCGCCGCTATCAAACAGAGCATCAGTATCCCGGTGATTGCCAATGGTGATATTGATTCTCCGCAGAAGGCGGCGCAGGTATTGCGACAGACACAGGCCGATGGCTTGATGATCGGTCGAGCGGCTCAGGGCAGACCCTGGATATTCCGGGAGATTCAGCACTTTCTCGATACTGGCGCCGTGCTCACACCGCCGGACCCACAGAGCAAGCTACAGATCATCTGCGCGCATCTGCAAAAGCTGCACGACTTCTACGGTGACGTGAAGGGTGTGTGGTATTCGCGCAAGCACGTGCGGGGATACGTGAAAGGGGAGTTGGATTCCCGTGAATTTCTAATTCGATTCAATGCCGCCGAAACAACAGCTGCGCAATTGCAGCACTGTCGAGAGTACTTCGATTATCTGGCCGGAACCACAGGAGTACTTGCCGCGTGAATGAAGTCAACGACGCAGCAATGAACTCGAGCTATACCACCGAAACTCAAGGTATATCGCCTGTCAGCAACCAGCACTCCCTGCGCTCGCAGGTGGAACAGGCGCTGCAGCGTTACTTCCAGCACATCGAAGATGCACCCGTAACCGACCTCCATCAAATGGTGATGGCCGAGGTCGAAGCACCACTTTTGCAAGCAGTGATGCGACACACCGGCAATAATCAGAGCAAGGCGTCTATCATGCTGGGTTTGAACCGTGGTACGCTACGCAGCAGATTGAAACGGTACGGATTGCTGTAAACGGAGTCCATCGGCTCAGGGCGCAACAGACGTCTGATCTCGCATTAACCCTAACAAAAGATATTCCTATGACCTCAGAAAACTCTGGCGCCATCCGTCGAGCATTGATTAGTGTTTCCGACAAGACTGGCATCGTCGCCTTCGCTCAGGCTTTGCAAAAACTCAACATCGAAATACTCTCAACCGGCGGTACTTACAAACTGCTGAACTCCGAAGGTATTGCCGCCGTAGAAATTTCCGCATACACCGGCTTTCCTGAAATGATGGATGGCAGAGTCAAGACCCTGCATCCAAAAATCCACGGCGGCATTCTGGCACGCCGGGATCAGGATCAGGCGGTCATGGCAGAACACGACATTCCACCCATAGATCTGGTGGTAGTCAATCTCTATCCCTTCGAGGCCACGGTGGCAAAGCCGAACTGCGACCTGCCAACGGCTATCGAAAACATAGATATCGGTGGACCCACCATGCTCCGTGCCGCCGCCAAGAACAACCGCTTCGTAGCCGTGGTCGTTAACCCTGCTGACTATGACGGCATCGTCGACTTACTAAGCAATAACAACGGTAGCCTGGAGCAGGCGACTCGTTTCGACCTGGCAGTTAAGACTTTCGAACACACGGCGGCCTACGATGGCGCCATCGCCAACTACCTTGGCAGCAAACTAGGGGCAGATACCGAGTCGAACTCCAGTTTTCCGCGCACGTTTAATAGCCAATTTATCAAGAGCCAGGAACTGCGCTACGGCGAGAACCCGCACCAGCAGGCGGCGTTCTACAAGGAGAGCAATCCGCTTGGGGCCAGCATTAGCACGGCTCAACAACTGCAGGGAAAAGCGCTGTCCTATAACAACATCGCCGATACCGATGCCGCACTGGAATGCGTTAAGTCGTTTACCGAGCCTGCCTGTGTCATCGTAAAACACGCCAATCCCTGTGGTGTCTCGATCGCCGAGTCCCCCTTGCAGGCCTATGAGCTTGCATTTCAGACTGATCCAACCTCAGCCTTTGGTGGCATCATCGCCTTCAATCGGGAACTGGACGCAGCCACTGCCCAACGCATCGTCGATCAACAATTCACCGAAGTCATCATCGCGCCGAGCATATCGGCGGCGGCGCTGGAGATAACTGCGGCGAAGAAAAATGTTCGGGTCCTGAGCTGCGGACAATGGCAACATCAGCGCGCGGCTGAGCTGGATTACAAGCGTGTTAACGGCGGCCTGCTGGTGCAGGATCGGGATATACATGAAATTAGTCGCGACGACCTCAAAGTCGTTACCGCGCGCCAGCCTGGCGAAGAGGAAATTCGAGATTTACTCTTCGCCTGGTGTGTGGCCCAGTATGTTAAGTCCAATGCCATAGTTTACTGCAAGAACAACCAGACTATTGGTATCGGAGCCGGGCAGATGAGCCGCGTTTACAGCGCCCGCATTGCCGGCATCAAAGCCGCGGATGAGGGGCTGGAAGTGCCGGGCTCGGTGATGGCATCCGATGCTTTTTTCCCCTTCCGCGACGGTATCGACGCGGCAGCGGCGGCGGGCATTACTGCCGTTATTCAACCCGGCGGTTCCATGCGTGACGAAGAAGTCATAGCCGCCGCCGATGAAGCCAACATCGCGATGGTGTTCACCGCCGTCAGACACTTCCGCCACTAAAAATTTGGACGGAGGCTATTTTCTATGCCCATCAGTAAATTAAAGCAAGGAGACGTTGGAAAATTCCCTCCGTCCCTATTATTTTTATGAAAATTCTTGTTATCGGTAGCGGCGGTCGCGAACACGCGCTGGGCTGGAAGGCCGCACAGTCAGCATCGGTAGAGACAGTGTTTGTGGCTCCGGGCAATGCCGGGACGGCAACTGAGGAGAAGCTCGAGAACGTCGCTATTGATGTGATGGATTTTGCCGCCCTGGCCGATTTCGCCAGCCAGCAAGCTATCGCCCTTACCATCGTCGGGCCCGAAGCTCCCCTGGTAGCTGGCATAGTCGACTATTTTTCAGAGCGCAATCTGCCCTGCTTCGGCCCCTCCAAAGCAGCCTCTCAATTAGAAGGCTCGAAAGCCTTTACCAAGGACTTTCTCAGTCGCCACAATATTCCCACTTCTCCTTACCAGACCTTTACCGACGTAGTGGCAGCCAGGGCCTATATCGAGGCTCAGGGAGCACCTATCGTCATCAAGGCTGACGGTCTCGCTGCCGGCAAGGGTGTCATCGTCGCCCAGACCAATGCCGAAGCTATCGCCGCTGCCGAAGACATGTTGGCGGGCAACAAATTCGGTGAAGCCGGCCATCGTATCGTCGTAGAAGGCTTCCTGGCTGGCGAGGAAGCCAGCTTTATCGCTATGGTAGATGGCCGGAATGTGCTGCCCATGGCGACTTCCCAGGATCACAAGGCCAGGGACAACGGCGACCTTGGTCCCAACACTGGCGGCATGGGTGCGTACTCCCCCGCGCCGGTAGTGAGCCCTGAGATCTATCAACGAATTATGGATGAAGTCATAGTCCCGACCGTAGAAGGTATGGCCGCCGACGGCAATGACTATGTCGGCTTCCTCTATGCCGGACTGATGATTTCTGCAGACGGCGCCGTGAATGTGGTTGAGTTCAATTGCCGATTCGGAGACCCGGAGGCGCAACCAGTCATGATGCGACTGCAGTCTGACCTCGTCGAGCACTGCCTGTCCGCGCTTGACCACTCGCTGGATCAGCAAACTGCGACATGGGATTCCCGCTATGCCGTTGGCGTAGTGCTGGCTGCGGGGGGTTATCCACACGCCTACGCCAGGGAAGAACCCATCAGCGGCCTCGATGGCACTGGCGCCGAACATCAGAAAATATTCCACGCAGGTACCAAGTTGTCGAGCAGGGATTCGGGTCAACAGGTGCTTACCAATGGCGGCCGCGTCCTCTGCGCCACCGCGCTGGGCGACACGGTGTCCGCAGCTCAGGCAGCGGCCTATGAACTGGTCCATCAGATTCGCTGGGATAAAGTCTATTTCCGTACAGATATTGCCTATCGAGCCATCGCGAGAGAGAATGGCTAATTAAGGTCTCCATTAATCACCCCCATGGTGTTGTCCGGTCATGTCCCCCAATCCAAACCACAGCTTCCTCGATAATTGCTTGATTCAGTTTGACCTGGCCCTGCGCACCTGCGTTCCCGGCTCCAGTCAGGCCCGGCGTGTATCGCCAGCGCAGGAGTTACAAGACAGTGAGATTAGTGGCAGTGAACTTACTGATGATGAACGCTGCCACACTGCGGGCCTGATGCGAATTAACCACACCGGCGAAGTCTGCGCCCAGGCGCTGTACCAGGGGCAGGCGGCAACAGCAAAACTGGAGGACGTACGCGAGTCCATGCAACAGGCTGCCACAGAAGAAGTCGACCACCTGGCCTGGTGCGAAGAACGGCTGCAACAGCTAGACAGTCGCCCCAGCCTGCTTAACCCACTGTGGTACGCGCTGTCCTACGGTATCGGTGCGGCGGCAGGAATCGCAGGCGACAAGTGGAGCCTGGGCTTTGTAGCCGAAACTGAAGACCAGGTCTGTGCACATCTGCAAGACCATCTCGAAAAATTGCCCGCTGTGGACAACAAGAGCAAAGCCATACTCGAGCAGATGATCGTCGATGAAAAACAGCACGGTGATTTAGCCCGCAATGCCGGTGGCGCCGACCTCCCTGCTGCAGTCAAACAAGCCATGACCGCCGTCTCTCAGGTTATGAAGAAAACCGCCTATCGAATCTAGCAGGCTGTTGAAAAATTCTCAGCCGGCACGATACAGTGTTAAAACCTGCTAGGCGGTAGCCCTAGTCTTGCAGAATTTCGAAATCGTGGGTGACTTTCACACCGGCGTTTTTCATCATGATTGAGGCCGAGCAGTACTTGTCGGCAGAGAGTTCAATCGCCCTGGCCACCTGTTTTTCACTTAAATTATTTCCCGCGAGCTTGAAGTGCAAGTGGATAGATTCGAAAATAGCCGGGGTTGCATCTACCCGTTCGGCGCATACTTCTGCTTCGCAACTGCTGATTTCCTGCCGCGCTTTCTTAAGAATCGTGACGACGTCGTAGGAAGAGCAACTACCAACACTCAAGGCCATCAATTCCATTGGTCGCATACCCAAATTTCTGCCGCCGCCGGCCGGCGCTCCATCCAATACCAGTGCATGGCCACTGCTTGATTCGGCTACAAACATGACGTCCTGAACCCATTTTATCCGAGCATTCATAATCAACTCTCTTTACCAGGTAGACTCGATTAGCTTGAACAAAGCAATCAAGTAATGGTGACTGTTAACCGATACAATCAATGTAGTCGGAGGCGCGCAAGATTAACACAGTTCAGCTCTATTTGAAGCAGGACGGGAAACCCCCGCTGAGGCAGCCGCCAGCCCAGTATAAGCCTGATTCGATTTGCCCATTTATTGTGATTGGTATCTCACATTTGCACTCAAAGTGTGATATACCTTTGCAAAGGGATTCACTCTCAGGATTTTCATAATGTCACTAATGGCCATTACACCGCATATTGAGGACCTGGATAATTTCCTGTCCCACTGCCATCGGAAGAGCTATCCAAATCGCTCTACCATCATCTATGAAGGCGACCAGTGCGATACCCTGTATTACATCATTAAGGGCTCGATCTCGGTGATTCTCGAGGACGATGATGGCAAAGAAGTAATCATTGCCTACTTAAACCCGGGTGACTTCTTCGGTGAGATGGGTCTGTTCGGACGGTCGGAAGAAAGAAGCGCGTGGTGCCGAACCCGGGTCAGCCTGTGAAATCGAAGAAATAAGTTACACCAACTTTAATGCCTATATTCGTGCTCACCCTGAAATTGTGTTTACTATTGGCAAACAGATGGCGCATAGACTGCGTAATACCACCCGTAAAGTGGGTGACCTGGCTTTCTATGATGTCACCGGTCGTATAGCACGCACCCTAATTGACCTCAGCAAAGAACCCGATGCCATGACCCATCCCGACGGCATGCAGATAAAAATAACGCGACAGGAAATTGGACGCATTGTTAATTGCTCACGGGAAATGGCGGGGCGTGTCTTGAAAACACTGGAAGAGCAGGAATTAGTCAGCGTCTCTGGAAAAACTATTGTGGTGTTTGGCACTCGCTAAACATCAGTTCTTTCAGTTTGGCACCAGGATTGGCCGCACGCATGAAAGACTCCCCAACCAGAAATCCATAAATTCCGTTGTTCATCATTGCGTTTACATCGGCTACGGTGTTGATCCCACTTTCAGTAATAATTAATTTTCCTGCAGGTATATTACTGGCGAGATCGAGCGTCGTTTGTAAATTGGTTTCAAAAGTATGCAAGTTCCTGTTGTTGACGCCAATCAGCTCAGTGTCGAGTTCCAATGCCTGGTCGAGTTCTTGCTGATTATGAACTTCGACCAGCATATCGATGGCTAACTCATTGGCATAGGCAGCCAACTCTTGCAGCAGTGCATTCTCCAGCGCAGCCACGATCAGCAATATACAATCGGCGCCGAGCGCCTTGGACTCGGCAATCTGATAGGTATCGATCATAAAATCCTTACGGATTACCGGCAAACCACAGGCCGCTCTGGCTTCAATCAGGTAGTCAGTCGCACCCTGGAAATATTTTTTGTCGGTCAGTATAGACAGGCAGGTGGCTCCATTTTCCTCAAAATCCCTGGCGTGATTGGCAGGCTGGAAATCTTCCCGAATCAGACCTTTGGAGGGGGATGCCTTCTTGATCTCAGCGATCACTGCCGGTTTTTGCTGGCGAATCTGCGCCGCCAATGCGGCCGTAAAGGGTCGCGAGCTCGCTGCCGGAGGAAATGATGCTACCAGCGCAGCCAGTGGCACCTTTGCTCTTGCCGCCTGAATTTCACCACGTTTGTGCTCGATAATTTCATCGAGAATACTAGCTCTGGACATTAATCAGTTCATTCCTGAGTCGCAAGAGACTGGGTGAAGCTGACCAGTTGCTCCAGCTTTGCCAGCGCTGCTCCACTTCGAAGCAGCGCTTGAGCCCGGGCCACACCCTCACCAAGGTCAGCGGCGAGACCGGCGACATAAATTGCAGCTCCTGCATTTAAGGCGACGATATCGCCCGCTGCCTGATTACTATAGTCCAGCGCCTGCCTGAGCATACTCAGGCTCTCCTGCGCACTGTCAATTTTTAACATGTCAAAGTTGTTATAGAGTTCGATACCAAAATCCGTGGGTGAGATGGAATAGGTACTAACTTTACCGTCCTTCAATTCGCCGATATGGCTTGCTGCCGAGATGCTAATCTCATCCAGTCCATCTGCAGACGAGACGACGAGCACGTGATTGCTGCCTAGTTCCTGAAATACACTCAGCAACGCCGGTATCCAGTCCGGGTCGAACACGCCCATCACTTGATTAGGCGCCCCCGCTGGGTTGGTCAACGGTCCCAGCAAGTTAAACACGGTGCGCACACCAATTTCCTTGCGTGCGGTGATGACATGCTTCATCGCGCTGTGATGCGCGGGTGCAAACATGAAGCCAACGCCCACGGCTGCAATTGTGCGAGCAACTTGATCCGCCGTTAACGACAGGCTAACCCCAGCTGCCTCTAATACATCGGCACTACCACTCTTGCTACTGGCACCACGATTGCCGTGTTTGGCAACGCTGGCTCCCGCCGCTGCCGCCACGATAGCAGCCGCCGTCGATATATTAAATTTGTTCGCCCCACTGCCCCCGGTGCCACAAGTGTCCACCAGATGAGGAGTAGGAGGCAAAACCACGGGCGTCACCAATTCTCGCATCACGGTGGCACCGCCAAGAATTTCGGCAGCCTTCACTCCCTTCATCTGTAAGCCCACAAGGAATCCGGCATTTTGCGCGTCCGTGGATATTCCAGTCATAATGTCGCGCATGACGGCGATCATGTCCTCCTTACTCAAATCCACCCCGGAGGTAACTTGTTTTATTGCTGCTCGAATATCCATAACTCTTCTATTTTAGTATAGCTTCCTCAGTACAACTATTACGGCGAAAGTTTTCGGTATAACTTTTTCGGAATATCCTTTTCAGGACACGCACCTCATTACTTCCATCGAAGTCAGTTTTAACTGTTCTTCTGGAAGTTGCATAGCAAGCATTGAAATCAGAGCGTTACGCTGCTTCCAGAAAATTTCGTAGTAGCTGGTGACCATGCTCGCTGAGGATCGACTCCGGGTGAAATTGCACACCCTGTATTGGCAGTTCGGTGTGGCGTACGGCCATGATTTCTTCGCGTTTGCCAGCATCGTCTTCGGTCCAGGCTGTCACTTCCAGGCACGCTGGCAGGGAGTCAGCTGCAATCACCAGGGAGTGATAACGGGTTGCGGTGAAGGGATTACTCAATTCTCTGAATACGCCTTGTCCGTTGTGGTGAATGTTGGACAATTTGCCGTGCATGACTTTGCCCGCTCGCACGATGTTGCCACCGAATACCTGGCCGATGCTTTGATGTCCCAGGCAAATACCCAGCATTGGGATTTTGCCGGCGAAATGATCGATTACTGCAGTGGAGATGCCTGCTTTGTCGGGGGTACATGGCCCCGGTGATATGACTATCTGGGTTGGGCTCATGGCTTCGATGTCTTCGATGCTGAGGGTGTCATTACGGGCGACCTCAACGTCCGCACCCAGTTCACCCAAATACTGCACGATGTTGTAGGTAAACGAGTCGTAGTTGTCGATCATTAGGAGCACTGGGTTTTACCTTTGATATTGCCTGATTTCGTCAGGGTCTAATCATAGCAGTTTAGGCAGGATTTTTTGTGAGAATGTGGGGGTTTGGCTTGAGGTTATGTGCAAGGACAGGAATTTAGTAGTGCCTGAATAGACACGCCGTGAACCCATCCCTGAGGGCTCGACGCCAGCTCCCTGCTGGCGACGATCTACTCAGGCACTACCAAATTCCTGTCTTCGAGACTGGTGAAGCCGCAGGTAGTTAGGGAAACGTGTATTGGATTTAATAAATGTTAATCGACATTGAGTGATTTATTGGCCATTTGTACTGCTTTGACAATGGCTCTGGCTTTGTTGATTGTCTCTTCCCACTCCAGCTCGGGCTGGGAATCGGCGACGATGCCGGCGCCGGCCTGAATGAAGAGTTTGTTGTTTTTTATGACGGCGGTGCGAATCGCGATGGCCATATCCATATTGCCATTCCAGGCAAGGTAACCCATGGCACCGCCGTAGATGCCGCGTTTTTCTGGCTCCAGCTCGTCAATTATTTCCATGGCTCTGACTTTGGGAGCACCGCTGAGAGTGCCTACGGGTAGTGTTGCCTGTAGCACTTGCAGTGCGCTTTTGTCTTCGCGCATCTCGCTTTCTACAATGGAGGCGATGTGCATGACGTGAGAATAGCGTTCTACGAACATTTTTTTCGGTACTGTTACCGATCCGATTTTGGAGACGCGTCCGGAGTCGTTGCGGCTCAGGTCGATCAGCATCAGGTGTTCGGCAAGCTCCTTGGCGTCTGCCAGTAGCTCTGCTTCCAGCGCCAGGTCTTCGGCCTCGGTGGCGCCGCGCTTGCGAGTTCCGGCCAGTGGCCGTACGGTGATTTTGCCGGCTTCCACCCGCGCCAGAATTTCCGGAGAGGCGCTGACCACATGGTGATCGCCAAGGTCGAAATACACCATGTAGGGCGAAGGATTTAAGTAGCGCAAGGCTCGATAGATATTGATTGGGTCGCCAGCAAAATCTATCGACATTCGCTGAGCCAGCACCACTTGCATCACGTCGCCGGCAACGATGTACTCCTTAATGGCTGCCACCGCCTGCTGATACTGCTCCTGCTGGAAATGAAAATGGAAATCACTCTCGGCAATACTGTGCTCGCCCACAGGGACATCGGGCAGGGACACCGGCTTGCGTAAATCGGCTTGCAGTTGGTCCAACCTGCGCTCAGCATTTTCATAGGCGTTTGCTGCCGAGGGATCGACGCTGATGACGAAGGAGATGGTGCCGCGCAGATTGTCGAACACCACAACTTCTTCTGACAGCATCAGCAAAATATCCGGCGTTTGAATTTCGTCCTCGCCTGGTGCCGGACCGATGCTGGTTTCGACGTAGCGCACGCTGTCGTAGGCAAAATAGCCTACCAGCCCACCAGCAAATAGCTGCCGATCCGGAATTTCCGCCACTCTATATCGGGATTGGAACTCGGCGATTAGACTGAAGGGGTCGTTAGTACAACTCTCTTCGACTACCTTGCCATCGGTCTCGACAGTCACGCGCTCGCCGACGACCCGCAGGACCGTACTGCAGGGCAGGCCGATCATGGAATATCTGCCCCACTTTTCACCGCCCTGAATTGACTCAAATAAATAGCTGTGCAGACCCCTGCCGAGTTTCAGGTAGGTACTCAGAGGGGTTTCCGTATCCGCCAGTACTTCGCGCACCAGGGGAACCCGGTTATAACCGGCTTTTGCGAGTTGCTGGAATTCTGCCTGATTCATCGCAGATCTAAACCGGAGAGTCTGGGATTAATTTTAATGCCGCTTGCCGGGACTCTGTCCCAGCTCGACACGCATAGCAGCAATAGTCTCAGCGTAGTCTTTGCTATTAAATATCGCCGAGCCAGCAACGAACATATCGGCACCGGCGTCGGCGATCTCGCGAATGTTGGCAACCCCTACGCCACCGTCCACTTCCAGTCGAATCGGATAGCCGCTGCTGTCGATAAGTTTGCGTACCCGTTCCAGCTTTCTCAGTGTTGAGGCAATAAATTTCTGTCCGCCAAAACCTGGATTTACCGCCATCAATAGTATGACATCGACTTTATCCATGAGATATTCCAGGCTATTTATCGGACTGCCGGGATTAAAAACCAGACCTGATTTACAGCCCTGATCTCTCACCAGTTGCAGGGATCGATCTACGTGCGCGGTCGCTTCCGGGTGAAAACTAATGTAACTGGCGCCGGCTTTGGCAAAGTCCAGAATTAGTTGATCCACTGGCGAGACCATGAGATGGACGTCGATGGGTGCGGTTATTTTATGATCGCGCAGGGCTTTGCAAATCATGGGACCAATTGTCAAATTGGGCACATAGTGGTTGTCCATTACATCGAAGTGAATGACATCGGCTCCGGCGTCAAGCACGGCGTTGACTTCGTCACCTAGTCGGGCGAAATCTGCTGAGAGTATGGATGGTGCAATCAGGTAATCTTTCATTATGCAGGTCCGGCGTAATCGTTGCGGTGCATTTTACAGAGATTGCGGGTGCTTGTCGTGGGCTGAACTGTATTGTAGAACGCGATGGGTGAGCGGCACCTATTGCCTCAGCGGCTTGCACCCCTCCCGGGAGAGTTCTTCCAACTGGATCTCTGCAGCCGTAGATATAGCAGCAGTTACGCGGAACTGAGAAACCAATCGGTAGATTCTCCCTCACTCAGTCAGGAGCCCCTAACCCATCGCTCGCAGTCCCAACATGACCTGTGTAAGGGAAACCACACAATTAGTATAGAGTCAGTGGTGAACTAAATCTAAAGCCTATCGAGAGTAATCGATTTTGAGCTTTCCGCCGAGAGTGCTCTATATTTTTTGAGAATAATTCCCGGCAGCAGCCGTATGACGCTGGTCTATCAAGCGATGGGATGCCGAATCCTTCTGCATCAGCGATAAAAGCGTAGCACTGAGTGATTGAGGGAGACCGTCCTTTGGGCTCCTGACTGAGTGAGGGAGAATCTACCGATTGGTTTCTCAGTTCCGCGTAACTGCTGCTATATCTACGGCTGCAGAGATCCAGTTGGAAGAACTCTCCCGGGAGGGGTGCAAGCCGCTGAGGCAGGAGGTTTCGGGAGCGCAGCGCGCCATCACCGCCCCTGCTTGCCAACAAGATTTCTTATACTAAACGCGGCTTTTTCGGAATCCACAGATGGTTTCGTAGGCGTTGCGGATTGCGAGAAATTTTTCCTGGGCTTGCTGCGTGGCCTCCGGAGATAAAGTTCGCATTAGTTTGTCGGGGTGGTAGCGGGATATGAGCTTTAGGTAGGCCCGGCGAATTTCACCGTCGGCTACTCTTGGTTGCAGTTGCAGTACTGTGTAGGCGTTGCGCAGCGAGTTCGGGCGCTGGGTGAGAGCGTTGTCGGAACTGGCCAGCACCTCGGCACAAACTGCGAGAAATTCGGACTTGTCGTAACCCAAAGTTTCTGCGACTTCTCGTAACAACATTTTTTCCCGTAACCGCATTTCGCCCTTGGCGTAGGCATTGCGACACTGGATCTTGAGAAAGAGATAAGACAGTTCGCTGCGCGCACCGATGTTGCTTGCCAGTTGCTTTACGTCCAGCACCACATCTTTGCTTACGCGCTTGCCTTGCTCGAAATAACTGATAGCGAGTTGGCGCCGCATGCCATCGAGGCCCATCTTCTGCATGATTGAGCTGGCGAAGTTTACTTCAACTGCGGTCACCAGGCCGTCCAGCTTCGCCACCCGCCCCATGACACCAAACAGTGCCGATGTAAGCAACTGTTCGGTACGGCCACCTGTGGGCACGACGGCTACGGCGCTCGGGCATGCCGGCTCGCTATCGCTGAGTCGTTCGAGAATGGCTTTCTGGTAAGGCTTGTTGGTAAAGAATCCCAGCATGACCTACACTCCCGCGACCGTGCCCGCTAGGGCATTCACTTCCTGCAGTCTTTCCGGCGTGCCGATGTCCATCCACACGCCTTGATGCACTTCCCCACTCACTTGATTTTCAGTCATCGCTGACTGCAGCAATGGCACGATCGACAGTGGCTGGATCGAACGCCCACTGAATAAGTTTCTATGCAACACACTGATACCGCTGAATGTCAGTTTTTGATCGCGGGCGGTGTGATCTTCATGCACCCTGCCGTTGTCATCGATGAAGAAGTCGCCATAGGGGTTGTGATCGGTATTCTCTACCAGTACCAGATGCGCGAGCCGATCCTTGCCGTCGACGGGTTGCAGTCGAGAAAAGTCGAAATCCGTCCAGATATCCGCATTCACTACGATAAAACTGTCGTCCTTCAGTTTGGGCAAGGACTTGATTATGCCCCCCGCTGTATCCAGACGAATTGGCTCTTTGGAGTAGGTTATTTTTATACCGAATCGAGAGCCATCTCCTACCGCCGACTCTATCAATTCACCCAGGTAAAAGTGATTGATGACAATACCGGACACACCCGCCAACACCAGCTTTTCAATCTGGTGTTCGATGAGAGGCTTGCCTGCCACTGTCAGCAGTGGCTTAGGAAGGTCGGCGGTGAGGGGCTGCATGCGTTTGCCCAAACCAGCCGCTAAAATCATTGCGCGCATTACTTATTCCACGGTAATTTTGATATCGCTATCGGTAGTACTGCATTGCTAAACCAGTCCCGAAAATGTGCCAACTCTGGGTAGTGCTGGCTTACATTCAAAAAATACTGGATAACCAGAGGAATATCGGCCAAATACTGGGATTTTTTATCCCTGATACACAATCGAGCGAAGATACCCATTACCTTCAAGTTGCGCTGCAGGCCCATGAGATCGAAGTCTCGAAGGAATTGCTCAGTAGTCGTAGCGGGTATTGCCGCACTAATCTGTGCCTGATCGAGGTAATACAGGGCCCATTCCCGGACCTGCTGCGGTGACCATTGGATATAACAGTCCCGCAACAGCGAAACCAGGTCATAGGTATAGGCACCGCTGACTGCATCCTGAAAATCAATTACGCCGGGCCCGGCAGCCTTACCGAAGACTGCAGAATCGAGCAGCATCAGGTTACGGGAATGATAATCACGATGCACCGCGACACTGGCCTGGCCCAGGGCGGCATCTTCAAGAAAGCGTAAAGTGGCTGCAATGAGCTCTCTGTCTTCGGTAGCCAGTTGCAGACACAGGAACTCCTCGCAGAACCACTCTTCGAAAAGCTGCATTTCCTTGTGCAGTTTGCGTCTGTCATAGGGGTCAAGTCTCTCACCTTTAACCCCGGCCTGGAGCCTGACCAAAGTATCT
>Ga0302135_10000171_pt1 | contig 39291 bp, 33 predicted proteins | sample CBN3_surface_MG_FD_203119 | JGI IMG/M metagenome (GOLD analysis project Ga0302135, IMG submission 203119) | Marine microbial communities from Western Arctic Ocean, Canada - CBN3_32.1 | ecosystem: Environmental > Aquatic > Marine > Oceanic | place: Canada: Western Arctic Ocean | collected...
ATTACCATTCCTGCCCAACGATGGGATAATCGGAATCAAACTAAAGGCTTTAGCGAGGAACAAGCTCAGCAGTCATGCTAACGGTACTAAAACAATTTCTGCAACGCGAGTCATTGCCAGACAGCTATGCCAATGATGCTATCCGCTATTACCTTCCACTCATCACCAGGTTGGAAAAGGACCTGGCTATTGCCAGCCAGCCCTATCTGCTCGGCATCAGTGGCGCGCAGGGTACCGGGAAATCCACACTGGCCAGCTTGCTCGCATCGCTGCTGACAGGCAAAGGGTACAAAGTTGTACAGTTATCGATTGATGATTTCTATCTTTCCCGCGCTCGGCGACAAGTGCTGGCCGACAACATGCACCCTTTGTTTGCTACTCGCGGCGTTCCGGGCACCCACGATATTGAATTAGCGTTGAATGTCATCCGCCAACTGCAGGCGGAGAGCCTAGAGCAACCCATTGCAATTCCCCGCTTTAATAAAGCCACAGATGATCCGTACCCAGAATCCGAGTGGCAAATTGTAACGGGTGCCCGCGACATTATTATTCTCGAAGGCTGGTTCGTAGGCGCAAAACCACAACAGGGGGCTGAGCTAAAAATTCCTCTCAATGCATTGGAGTCTAATGAAGATGCCCACGGTATCTGGCGGAGCTATGTAAACAAGCAACTCGGAGGCCTATACCAGAAATTGTTCGAACAACTCGATTCACTCATTCTGCTCAAAGCACCCAGCTTCGAGCAGGTCTACCATTGGCGCTGCTTGCAGGAACGCAAGCTCGCAGCAACTCACCCGCCCAGTTCCAATCAACTGATGAACACACAGCAAATACAGCAATTTATCCAGCACTTCGAGCGCCTGAGCAAGCATTGCATGGAAAGCCTGTCGACTACTGCGTATATTGTGTTCGAGTTAGATGAGCAACATCGAATCAAGACACAAAAAAACAATCCCTAGCCAGCTTCCGCTTCCACTGCTGCCAATTTACGATTAAACAATGGCTTAAAATAGACGCGAAGAACTAGGCCACAAAGCAATACTGCTGCCAATTGGCGCCACACGGGAAAGCCATCGGCACGATCGACTAACGATAACTGCAATGACCAGCCAAAAGTTTGATAAAGCTGATTGAGCACCAGCCCACAGATGATCGCGCTGCCAATCACGCCCACCATATAAGCAATCAGCGAACGACTTCCCAATTGCTCCCTTATCACACCCATGGTCGCTATGTTGGTCGCAGGCCCGGTCAACATAAATACCAGCGCGGCACCGGGCGAGATGCCGGCAAATAATAAACTTGCTGCAACAGGTGTGGACGCGGTTGCACAGATGTACATGGGCAATCCTACGACAACCATTATCACCATCGCCAGCAAACCATCGCCCCATTGCAGGAAAAATGACTGCGGGACCAGGGCAGTAATAAAAGTTGCGGCAACCAAGCCAATGGTTAGCCATTTAGCCGTATCAGAAATCATCTTGCCATAACCGTATTGCACTGAAGAAACGAGTTTCTCGCCCAGAGACAGGCTGGCTGCCGGTTCCGACTCCGTGCTGGAACAACAACTACTGCAACTGCTCGTCTCCTCCTGTGGTAGAGAATCATCCACATCAAATGTGCGTACCAAGACACCTGCCACCACCGCGCTAAGCAATGCACTGATGGGACGTGCTAGAGCAAATATTGGGCCCAACACGGCATAGGAAAAAGAAATGGAGTCCACTCCAGTCTCAGGCGTTGCAACTAAAAAGGAAGACGTGGCTCCTTTTGACGCACCCGCCTTGCGAATAGCCAGCGCTGTTGGTATCACGCCACATGAACACAGAGGCAGGGGTGCTCCGATAAACGCGCCCTTTACTATGGATGTGAAACCCGGTCCGGCCAACTGCGATTGCACCCATGAACTGGGAATAAGCTGTTTGATCACGCCTGCCAGAAAATACCCCAGTAACAACCACGGCGCACTTTCAATGACCAGGTTCCAGAACACGGCTAGTAAATTCATTTCATTACTCCTCAGTGAGCAGACTGGATATCAATACCTTCCAGTGCTTCCATAATGGAACAGTGGATCGCGTTCCCCGGACCACCGCAGCAACTTCTCAATAAAACTTGTAAGGTCTTTCCCATAGACTGAAGTTCGGTAATTTTAGCATTTACCTCATCCAGCTTGTTTTGCGTTATATCAGTAACTTCCTGACAAGAGTGGCTCATTTTATCCACCCGAATCGACAACAGGGTAGATATATCATTCAGCGAAAAACCAATATTGCGTGCTGATTTAACAAACTCTACCCGCTTTATATCCGCGTCATTATAATACCTATAGCCGGAATCACTGCGGACACTCGCCCTCACCAACCCATTTTTCTCATAGAAACGCAGCGTGTGGGCCGACAAGCCTACTTTTGCCGATAATTGGCTAATCTTTAACATATCTGCTCTCACCCGATTCAAAACCACTATCACACGTTGGATTGTATTATAAACCTTAGAGCTAAGTCTAAGGTCAACACCAATCTATTTTTATTTTTCTTACAGCACTCTGCGGACCCAGTCAGCTATATCTACTACCTCTTGAGGACACACGGCATGCTCCATTAGGTAGCTCTTGTACTCGGGTACAAAACCCAGATTTTTAAGTATAGTCTGGCTCTTTCTGCCCAGCGATTCATTGACCATGGGATCCTGAGTGCCATGGCAGATAATAATAGGAATGGAATTCTGGATAGGGTTTATCTGAATGCTTTCAGCAGTAGGGAAATAAGTTGAAAGCGCCATCACGCCAGCTAGCGGCTGGGAATAGGTCAACGCGGCCTCAAAAGCAACTGCACCACCCTGAGAGAAACCCGCGATGATAATTCGGCTGCTATCTACCCCTCTTTCGAGTTCGCGATCGATAAGCGCGTGAACCCAGCCAGCAGATCGCCGTATTTGCTCCTCATCTATGTGACGTTTCACATCAATCTGTTTGATGTCATACCAGGCCGGCATCACAGAACCATTATTTATGCTGACTGGAATTGCGGGAGCATGGGGGAATATAAAACGGATGCCATAGCTGTCCATCAAATCCAAGTGCGGCACGATGGACGCAAAATCACTACCATCAGCGCCCAGTCCATGCAGCCAGATTACTGATGCATTCACATCCACACCCGATGGTGATTCCAATTCAATTGCTGGCAAAAGATCCATCACTTATGTCTCATTTAAGCTGTACGTAAATTTATATCAAGGCATCGCGCTTCTGCAATGGCGGGAAAAGCACGACCTCCTCTGGTTCCTTAACTTCTGGTCTTTGAGATGCTATGTTCTACTCAAATTAAAACCATACTGAATTAGCCAAAAAGGAAATCCCATGCACCCCCCAGTTAGTTTGAGGAAGTCGATAAGCAAATTAGCCTTGTTATTCCTAGTGACAATTACCCTATCAGGTTTCGAGTTACAGGCACAGGAACACGGTGACTCAAGATGGGTCACCACTTGGACAACCAGCTCTAGTACTTTACTTGAATCCAGTGACGAACCGGCCGCAATCGAAAATCAGACCCTGCGGCTAATAGTGCATACAAGTCTGGGTGGCAGTAGTCTGCGCCTACGATTTTCTAACCTGCATGGGGACAGACCAATGGTAATTGGCACTGCATCAGTAGCAATACACTCTGAAGGCAGTTCTATTCAGTCTGGTAGTAGTCGAGAAGTGCTTTTTAGCGGTCAGTCCGCTGCGACCATTCCACTCGGCGCGGTAATAGTCAGTGACCCTCTAACATTCGATGTGCCTGAGTTAAGCAATTTAAGTATTAGTCTGTACCTCCCTGAAGCCAGCGGCTTTCTCACTGCCCATGCTCTGTCCAATCAGACTAACTATATTTCCGAATCGGGTAACCATGCTGCAAGCACTAATTTACCAGTGGCCTCCGAGACCCCAGCCTGGAACCTGCTTACTTCAATTGATGTTTTTAATAGCAATGAATTAACAGCTATAGCTGCAGTAGGCGACTCGATTACCGACGGTTGGGGGTCTACTGCAAGCGCCAATCAACGCTGGCCAAATTATTTTGCCAGACGGCTATTTGCTGATAACTCGACCGCCAAATTTGCCGTCGTCAATGCCGGAATCAGTGGCAACCGGGTTACCACAGAAGACAGTCCAACATTTGGCCAAAACCTGCAAGCGAGATTCGAACGGGATGTCCTAGCACTCAGTAATGTTAGCCATATGGTTTTGATGGAAGGTATCAATGACATTGGCATGTCTTCAAGAGAGCCTGCCGGTTTAATCTCTGCTGAACAGGTAATCGCGGGGTACCAGCAAATAATTGCCAGAGCCCATATCCGTGGCATTAAGGTAATCGGGGCAACGCTCACGCCATTTGAAGGTGCTGCCTATTATACGTCAGAAGGCGAGGTGGAAAGGCAGGCAGTGAATAGTTTCATTCGCAACAGTGGCGAATTTGATGGGATAATCGATTTCGAGAAGGCGGTACAAGACCCTGCTAATCCATCGCGAATCTTGCCTTCTTTCACCGAAGATAATTTGCACCCCAACGATACAGGCTACAAGGCGATGGCAGAACTAATCGATCTGGATTTATTTAGATAAGAAGCCAATGTGCCACTGATTAATGGCTGGCACCCAGTTGCTGTCCAATTTATACGACTCTTGCCGATAAATAGACAATTGGTCGCTAAAGCCCAGGTTGATCTGTTTGACCTTAGGCTTTAGCAACCTCTTTACTCGGTCTTTAGAGTGCTAAAACTGGCTCATCAATGTACTTAAAACGCAATATTCTCCTGCAACGTCATTTCCTCTTCGGTCTTTGTTTATTTTCCTGTCAGATACTTGCGGCACAAGTTACTGAGTTGCATGGGCAAACTGCCAGTGGTGCCTACTATACAATTGCCCTGCCTGAAAACTGGCAACCCCAGAATGGACTGGTAATCTGGAACCATGGCTATCAGGGTTATACCATGAAGGGGCTCGACTCCGATCCTTCGCTTGGGCCACTGGAAGATGTTGTTCTGGCACAGGGCTACGCCATGGCAGCCTCGAGTTACAGCCAGGCTGGCTGGGCCGTTTTCAACTCCCATATTGATAACCAGCAACTCTATGAACAATTTGTGGAACTTGCAGGCCGACCCGGGAAAGTCTTTATCCAGGGGGCCTCATTAGGCGGCATTATAAGTGTTCGCGATCTCGAAGCGGGGCTAATTCCAGAAATAGATGGTGCATTACTCATGTGCGGCGCGGTGGCCGGCTCAGAGAACTGGATTGAAGCATTCGACCTGCGCATGGTTTATGAAGCGGTCTGTGACCAGGTATCCAATGCAGAGTTGCCTACTGATTCCTGGATGGATCAGCCTGAACCCATTATTGGCGAGGCCAAGTTCCTAGAATCTTTGGAACGCTGCACTGGCTTGATTTCGAGTAACTTTCTGGAAGGTCCGCTAGGAGCTCTGCTGCGCAGTAGAGGGCAGAATGAGCGACTGGATCAAATCCTTGATCTAACGAACACCAACATCGAATTTCTGCTACTTAATTTGGGCTATGCAGTGTTTGAAATACCCAGCCTAGTCAATGATGCAATGAAACTGGACGGTCTTCTCCCTTTCGGCAATGCTGGAGTCGATTATGGTGATGATGACATCAACAACCGTGTTCAGCGCAGCGTGGCCCTGCCCTCTTCACGACGGCAGTTCATGGAGAACTACACACCCCTCGGCAATATTGGTAAAGCAAAAGTCGTATCTATTCACACCTCAAAAGATGGGTTGGTACGCGTTGAAAATCAATTAGTGCTCGAGAGCTTGCTGCTACCAACCCAGCTAACCACCGCAGTAGTAATTGAAGATACTCCAAGCCACTGTGAGTTCAGCGAAGATGAAGGTTTGGCTGCCTGGACTAATTTGCTGGATTGGAGCGCGGGTGCCGCCCAACCAAGCGTGCTTGATCTACAGCAAAGCTGCCAGTTAAGTAATCAGGATCCTGAACATTGTCGCTTCGACCCTGCCTTTCAGTTTCGTGAGTCGCTACTAAGCTATCCCAGAGAAAATATTTCGAACTCGCCGGCTTTAAGCAGTTTCGATAGCACCAGCAACCTGCTCTCAATCAAATCCTTACAGGTGGTAGGAAATGAGTTGGACTACGAAATCGAACTGCTCCGATCTCAAGCCAACAACTCATTTTTTACTATCGAAGTGGTACAGTCGTTTCACCAGAACAATCTATGGCAACAGCACCCACTCTTTTTCCCCGACGAAACACTTTTGTATGTACCAAATTTACAGGTGTTACCAGATTCAGAAAACAACACTCGATTCAATCTATTCATGAAATATATCAGCACTGACGAACAAGAAGGATTGCAACTGTTGGAGTTCGAAATCGTCAATTGACAAAGAAAAGGGTGGCAATACAACAAACTGACATTACATCAGAGGTCTAGGAACAATAACGTAGATGTAAAACCAAGGCTAGAATCAACATGTTATGGTCTTTTAGGGCAATTACAACTGCAAAAGTGCAAAATTTTGCCTGTCCCCATGTAATCAATTCTATCTTTCGGCATTAGCACCTATAATCAGCATCCATGGAAACCGAAAATGAAATTCCGGCATTGGATGAAGGTACTGCCATGCTGGCTAATCGCCTCAAAAAGAATTTACGCAGCATAGGTAAATGGGCACGACAACGGAACGTTGACTGCTATCGGCTCTATGATGCCGACATTCCCGAATATGCGTTTGCCATTGACCTCTACAACAATCGTGTGCACCTGCAGGAATACAAAGCACCCGCCTCAATCCCTGAGGACAAGAGTGCGTTCCGACGAAAACAGGCTCTATTGGCAGTGGAATCCACTCTGGGAATTAACTCTGATCTTATCGTTCTTAAAACCCGGCAAAGACAACGGGGTAAGAACCAGTACCAGGTACAAGGAAAAAGCAAAGAAGACTTTGTAGTGGCTGAGGGTACTGCAAAATTTTGGGTGAATTTGAAAGACTATCTGGACACTGGTCTTTTCCTCGACCATCGCCCCATGCGCCGATTCATCTTTGAGAACTCTTCTGGCAAACGCTTTCTCAACCTGTTCTGTTATACCGGTAGCGCCACAGTGCAAGCAGCCCTTGGCGGTGCCACGTCGACTCTTAGCGTTGATCTATCCAATAGGTATCTGGAGTGGGCGCGGCGTAATTTTCACCTCAATGGCATTGGGGGACAACAACACAAACTGAAAAGGAAAGATTGTATTTCCTACCTTGAGAACAGCCATGACAAGTTTGATCTTATTTTTCTTGATCCACCTACTTTTTCGAATTCAAAGAAAATCGAGCACACATTTGATGTGCAAAGAGATCATGTTACCTTGATTAACAATGCAATGAAGTTACTTGCGCCGGATGGCCTGTTAATTTTTTCCTGCAATAAGCGAAAATTTAAAAGTGATATTGCTTTGAACCAGAGGTTCCAGCTCGAAAATCTGGGCCATACCAGCCTTGATAAAGACTACGAGCGTAATCCCAAGATACATCAAGTCTGGTTTATTCGTGCAAAGTGAAATCAGTTCTTTACTTGCATAATGCATTGGCGGTGAATTACCATCTACATCCATGATAAAACCTATTAACACATTACTGATTGGCAGCTTGTTGCTGGTTTGCAACATTGCCTCAGCCCAACCACAGACTCCACAGCTCTCCCCCGTGGGAACCTGGGAAGGCCCGCTGGTATTAGGCAGAGACAATATGAATATTGCATTCACCATCACACTTAGTGAAGGTGAATATAAAGCAGCATTCTTTAGTGCGGGCTTGGGGATCTTCGGCCTACCAGCAGAAGAGATCAAATTTTCCGGTAACAATTTCACTATAAAGCTCGAGCGCTTGAATGCGGACTTTTCAGGCACATTCAGGCTGGATCAAGCTGGTGAAAAATACATTCGTATTGATGGTGACTGGTTTCAGGATAGTGAGCTTGTGCCTATTGTATTGCTCCAAGTTGAAAGCCCTTCTTTTTAACCCAATCAGGTTATATATACCGACTCAGCTCTCTATTGGCGCGCCGTAATCGCTCTGCTAACAAGAGCACAATTTATGTGTGCAGGGCCGCAGCTGAAGCGGGAAAATTTTTCGTCATTGCGTCCATCTGTTCCTTCTCCAATCTAAACAGCACCGCATCAACCTCAATCCGAACACTGGCGGAGCAACCCGCACCCATATTAAGGAGAACTGGCTTTAAGTTATTTTGCTTTTGATGGCAAGTTTGTCGGTTTGTATCAAATCGAAGTGAGCATCACAGCAGACCTTCAATTCGATTTAACTTCCTCTGAAGTAGCCACAGAGTTGATATTGATGCGGATACTACCAGGGCAGGAAATCGACCCCAGCCTTTTTCTACAAGACTAGGATAATGGCAACTTGGGCAATTCCCGAATCAGCCAATCGCTGACTCCCAGCACCTATTGGATAGGAGCCACCAGCTTCCAAACAGAAGATACCGGATCTTACGAGATTTCGATTTCAGTCAACTCTCAGTAAGACCCGGTTTGGTATAAGATCGCGCTTGGTGAATGCTATTAATCAACCGCCATCATTGCGGTACCGAGACGCTTCGGCACCTGACCCACTGCAATTCTGCTGACCACCGTCATCGTAGCGACATCCACGGCAACCGTAGCATTATCACCTGCGGTGCCAATATATGCAGTCTTACCGTCTGGGGTAAAGGTTACCCATTCAGGGTGCTGTCCGACAGGGATCTGAGCGATTTCAGTCAAATCAGGCAAAGAATGGACATAGGCAGAGCCATACACCTTGCTGGTAGACCACAGTGTCGTGCCATCAGGTGAAACACCAAGCCCATGTGCAGGTGCACCCTGCAATCCGTCGTAGTGAGCTTCTTGCCCGGGAACGGGTGGATGCTCTATCCGAGCCACTTCTTCTCGCATATTAAAATCCACTACAGCAAAACCGTGTAATCCAGATAGCTGGACGTAGATATTCTTGGTTGAACCATCAGGATTAGTATCCATGATCATTGGCCTAATGCCCGCGCTCATTTCCACTGTCCAGGCCAATTCATTAGTGGCGGTATCAACCACGTTGATCGTACTTGTCTGAATCGAGCCGCCTATGGCATATTTGTCATCAGGTGTGACATAAACATTGTGTATCGCTCCGTCCACAGGGACAGTCTTGATATTTGTCATTGTTGCCGTATCAATAACATCCAAGGCGCCAGGGCTTTGCATGATGGCAACATAAACCCGACTACCGTCACTGGTTATAGACACATTATTGGGTCGACCGCTGACAGGAATTCGACGCTTTACTCGCAGGGTTCTGGAGTCGACAATATCTAGGCTATGCATTACTTCGTTGGAAATATACAGCTGGGAACCATCTGGTGCTGAAGCAATTCCATGGGGTTTCTCAATATCACTGATCGTGCCAATAACCTGATTGGTATCTGGATCGATGATAGCTGCCCCATCGCCCGCTGCATTGGTTTGAATAATGCGCGCAGCTATAGTGCTTATCGGCTGCCGGGAATCTGCACCCGCCACCCAGTCTGCCATGATACGCCACTCAGGATCGTCCTGATCAGAGAAGTGTTTCCCCCCTCCGTGGAACGGGTCGCCGCCTGCACTTGCGGGCAATGGGTGCGTTAGAAACCGGCTCTGCAATGGATGTTCGCCCGGCGCCACCATAGTGGATGTCGATTCGTAATTCATCCGCGACTGCTCTTCAGTCCAGAACAACGCACCCTCTTCCAGTGCCTGTAAGCGAAAGTTACTACTAGTGGTATGGCATTGGACGCAGCGAAGATTACCATCCCGTTTTGCCAGAAAAATCGGCTGAACTTCATCTCTGAAGTATTCAAAATCCAGGTCCTGCGCAAAAACAGCGGCGGAAAGCAGGCTGGCCAGAGAAATTGCAGCAAGGTTTAAAACAACTGATAAACGACTATTCATAAAGCTTCTCCTCTTTTGGGAGTCGATAGAACCAATTAATTGGACAGCCAGCTTAGATTAGCAGCCACTGCATTGCAATACGTTGCTTGATGGGGGCTCGTCTATTTCTATGTGGAAAGCGAAATCTGCCCCTTTTTCTCTAGTTTTATCAACTACTCCAGAAAATGGCACCCATTGTGTTCCAATCGAAGAGGCGGGCTATTGATTTAGAAAAAGAGGAGTCAATTGAATGCAGGGCCTTTTGCAAAATTGGGAGTGCGCTCCCCATAGCAATCGCCGATGTTAATAGTGCTAAAAATGCAATGGTAAACTTGGCACTATTTAAAACGATGTTGTTCGAAATAAGGTTCGCAAGAAATACACCCACAACATTTGAAATAGTTGGCTTCAGATAAATTACCATCAAGCCCGATAACCCTATGATGACTTCGATCACCACATAAAACTTGATTGGATTGTTTATCCGGTTGCCCCTGAGCGCGACAATCCAATTTCAAATTCCCGGCCCCATCATAAATGCCATTAGTCCCGCAGCAGCGCTCCAAACCTATTTGCCAAGCACAGTGCTGGTTATGCGAAACCAAACTGTTTCTAATATCATTGCAGAACATCCAGACAGAAAAAAACTATCGATGAGAGCCGGATTAATTTTGCATTAGATTCCATTTAACAATTACCTACTTAATTACAAAAACCTGGGACAAACCATCTTACTGCGTTAGCTTTCCTTCACTAAATTCACTTTTAATTTGAGGTCAAGGGCTGACTCAGACCCGATGCCGGCAAGCCGCTGGCAAACACCTTTAGATGCAGCCGATGTTCCTCGAATGCGCTTCGAAATGCAGGATTCATGAAGTAGAGCCCTTCGGCTTGGTCCCGGTCCGGCCCCATGAGATTTAATACCGTCGGTTCGTTGAGTTCGAAAGTCTCGGGATCATCGATAATCAGCACCACTGAGTAAACATCGCGGAGATTGGTATCGGCGAGAGTAAGCTTGAAAGCAAACTCATTGCGTAACTGATCAAAGGTGAATCGGGCATTCAGTTCTATGCCCTGCTGTGACATGGAGAAATCGACTATTTCCGGCTCAACTGTTAACCCGTTAACAAGTTCGGGCGTAGTGGACGGCGCGCGGCGCGCGCTATTGAGTTGCTCGAATTGATAGGCAACCGAGAGTAATTTACTATCACTGAGAAACTCGCCTAATAGTTCCAAACCCACTGGCAGGCCGTTGTCAGTAAACCCTGCCGGCATAGACAAGGCGGGCAGTCCTGAATTTGCACTGAGGCTGCAATTACTTCCTCCCTGAGACTCACCAGTAAAAACCTGCAATTCGCCAATGGTCGGATAAATCATCGCATCGAGTCGGTTTTGTTCAAACACGCCTTCAATGGCTTCTCGTAAGTCGCCCCGTGCTGCTACTGCTGCAATGTACTCATCTTCGTTAAACACCTGTGCTCGACTTCGGCTGAGACGACCATTCACCGCTTCATGGTAAAGGCCCAAATCCACTATATCTGTCAGACTTGATATCTGAGTGCTCAGAAAGAGCGCCAGATATTGATTAAGGTCGATCCTGAATTCATGACCAATCAGTCCGGAGCTGGAAGTAAGATCACCAACCTGGGGGATCTCTATTTCAACAACCTCGACACCGTGGGCTTCAAACCACTCCAATGCTTGCTCAATTACGCTGCGAATAGGACCATCGGCCTCGTCAAAATAGCTTTGCAGCTTGCCAAATCGCAACCCTTCCAGGGAAACTGAATCCAATTCTGAATAAAATTGAGGCAGTACCTGGTCCAATAGTATTTGTGTTGCTGGATCTTTCTCATCAATCCCAGACACGGAATCAAGCACTATGGCCAAGTCAGTGGCGCTGCGCGCTAAAGGCCCGGCTACATCCTGTGTATGTGACAAAGGCATGACACCAAAGATGCTCGAGATTCCCTTGCTAGGTCGCAGGCCTATAAGATTATTAAAAGCTGAGGGTATGCGAATTGATCCACAGGTATCCGAACCCATCCCCACCGCAGCAAAGCTGGCTGCAATAGCAGCCCCGGTACCACCGCTGGAACCACCAGGCACACGCCGAATGTCGTAGGGGTTGCGGGTTTGCCCCACAATCGAGCTTATACTGGTGATGCCGGCAGCATATTCATGCAGGTTGGATTTCGCCAGAACAATGGCGCCCGCCTGGATCAATTTATCAACCTGCGTCGCATTGGCACTGGGTAGGAATCCGGCCAGTGCCACCGAGCCACCCGTGGTGGGCATGTCAGTGGTATTGTAATTATCCTTGACGATTACTGGAATACCATGGAGCAGACCACGTGGTCCGATACGCTGCCTTTCCAGATCCAGTTCATGGGCTAGCGTAATCGCCTGGTCGTTTATTCGGATGATGCTATTCAACTTCGGCCCATCCTGGTCATAGGCTTCGATTCTGGCTAGATAGAGATTAACCAGATCCACCGAAGTCACAGTGCCCTGTTCCAATGTATCCTGTAGTTCCAAAATACTCAGCTCAAATACATCGAAATTCGATTGTGCAGTCAATGCATTGGAAAAATAAACACAACACAAGACAGCTAAAAAATGACCCCCATTACATCGCTTGAAATAGTGCTTTTTGCGTTGCCTAATATTCATCGTCAAATCACCTTACATTGCTCAGTAGCTAAATAAATATTGCTGGTCTGGCGAATCTACTGCGTCGCCCATGATAAAACGTGGCGCAAATCTAAATTGCCTTATTGCCTGCAAAAATACAGCTGAAAGACTGTCAATCGTTACGTCATTGGTCAATTCCGGTTCTTTTACAAATCCTTCTCTATCCACTGTAAAGGAAACTAGAATTCCAGAATCATCATTTTGAGTTCCTGAGGCAGAGCCCAAATCAGGTACAACCAGATACAAGGGGACTAAATTTTCATTGGGCGCCAATCGATTTGCCGCCCCTATGGCTAGTAAGTGCTCTGTTGCGTCCTCACTCCTGCCCAGCCTCTCATAAGCCTCAATCAGGTATAAGCGATTACTCAAGTTGATATTAGAATTCGGATAGGCGGAAAGAGCATCGAATGAAACTAACAGACTATTCAATGCCATTTGATAGCGTTCCTGATACAAATAAATGCGGCCGAATAATAAATTAATCCGGGCAAAATTATTCAAAGCCGCTATTTCCGACTCACCTTGTAAAGCGATCTGCGCCGCCGCCAGAAAAACCAGCGCGGCCTCATCCTCCCCAAGGGAAAATTCTATAGAGCCAAGTTCCAGTTGAATATTACCAGCAGTAATGGAGGCAGCGCCAATGTAACTCTCTGCCAAAGATCGCGCCTTTAGATAATAATCTCGCGCCAACTCCCATTTGCTGTTACTCGCCAAAATCCTTCCCAGGCGCATATAGGGACGAATCATTTCCTGAGTTCCCTTACCAAACTTGCTTTGATATATCGCCACAGCTTCATCCAAATACAACTGGGCCGGTTCGTTCTCAAGCAAATTGGCATAATTTATTGCTAACATTGCAGTGCGTTCGTTATCTTCGCCAAAAAGCGACCGACCGAAATCTAATGCTCGCCTCGCAGCATCTCTTGCCACGACCGGGTTGGAATCCACCGTATTACCATATTGCAAATAAGCTGCGTTAAAGTCTTCCAACTCAGCAGTAGTTTGTGCATACACCAGGGTGGGCAGCAAGAAGCTAACCTGTAGAAAGAGAATTTTAACTAGTCTCATACCAGGCTCCAGTGCCTGCAATCAGAAAACACACACCTTACAGCAAAGGGGTAAAGTAGACTATACAACTCGCTGTAAACTTTTTTAATTTGCTGTGAACTAACGTGATGAAATTGTGTGCTCCGCAATGTGCGCCTAATTTAAGTACTATAAGCAACAATAATCCGGGTAGGCTGGCATCAAAGGCCATAGCCAGAAAACCACTAAAGTGGCTGACAAAAAAATGGCCCGATAAAAAGCACGGGCCATCTTCCTATTGCCCATATCTTCAGCAGATTAAAAAAATCACAGCACTCTCTGCCCAAAACAGAATCATTACTTCAAATATGTTCCAGCCGTCAAGTAGCACACCGAACAACGGAATCAAGTTAGCGCCCAACAAAGCAAGACTGGACGACGACCAAATTGATAACTGCTCCATAATCACAAGATATTGAATGTTGACCTAGAGCTACATCCAGTTTCACTGCTGAGGATTTAGAAACTTTGGCTGCAGTAACGACCTTTCGCGACTCCCCAACCATAACAATAGGATCGATATTTTGTGCCGGAAATAAATTCTTATACTGAGCCAAAAGTTGAACTGCTCGATTGGCATCAACATAGGAACCGAACTCGATAGTTTCGCTACCATAATCGAAAGCTAGGTGAGATCCGCGCCAGCTAGTACCCGATTTTTCATCAGGCTTTAGGGCGCGAAAATTTCTAATGCCTGCAGCAGGATATTGAACGGCGAATCCTATACCTAACAATCCAATTCTCAATATCAGTTTTTCAGAACTTGCTCACAGGGTTTCTCTGCCCAGCAGCATCATGCAGAAAACCAGCCTCAACACCGCTACGCCGAGTGACCAGCCCAGCATCCAGAACAAAGAAAAGAAAGTGGGTATCAGTGAAAACAGACTGTCATCGGACAGTCTCGAGAGGTTTCCACCCAAAGAAAAAAGTGACATTGAAAACCCTACAAAAATTACCTAGACAACAATAGTAAGCACCCAGGGTTTTTTAAATGGAAACTTTTTCTTGAGCATGAGCGAATCAGATGAGAATAAATCCAAATCAAACTCAAATTTCGGCGCGAGTTTGCTCAAACCCTCTAGGCGCTTCTTCTTCGTCATTAGGCGATTTCCTGTATGGTGTTTACTCATTGCGATGTTTTTGGCAGATTTACCCTTTTTTTGCTAAGGTGGACTTTGTACTAACCACCCTTCAATAGAACAAAGTATAAAGTCGAACTGGAGAAAAGAGATGACAAAGAATAAGTCACCTAATTTATCACGACGAGGTTTCAGCCGGAAACTGCTTATAGGCAGTGCTGGACTGAGTCTCGATTTCGGTAACTTTGCCTCAGCGCTCGCGGCTCAATCTAACACACCTCTCAATATAGGCATCATAGGTTCAGGCCGCATTGGCGGCGCAGTGGGTTTGCGCTGGGCAGAAGCTGGGCATCAAATTTTGTTTTCTTCGCGCAATCCCGACAGGCTGAGCGACCTTGTTGAGCAAGCGGGTGGCGATACGCGTGCGGGATACCCCCGTGACGCTGCGGAGTTTGGTGATATTATTCTTATTGCGGTGCCCTATGCCGCCCTTCCGCAGGTGGGTCGGGATTTCTCAGGGCTAATGCAGGGCAAGATTGTCATTGAGTGTGGTAACCCTGTCCCGGACCGAGATGGTCCTATGGCAGAAACAGCGGTGGCGAAAGGCACTGGAGTTGCTTCGGCGGAGTTCTTGCCCGGAGTGCGGCTGGTGAGAGCATTTAATGCAATCAGTTCCCGCACAGTCGACAGCGAAGCGCACCGAGCAGGAGAGCTAGTTGCCATTCCAATCGCAGGTGACGATGCCGAGGCTGTGGCCGTGGCGACCCAATTGGTAATAGATTCCGGTTTCGACCCGGTTGTGGTTGGAGGCCTAGCACGTGCCAGAGAGTTCGATCGTGGCACGAACGTCTATGTTAAGGGAATGACTGCCGCGCAGATGCGTGCAGCGTTAAATCTATAGAAAAGAAGGCGCGAACAACGGATAGTCGGTGGGAGTCAGGATAGATGCCCTACTTTCACCCAGATTAAGGTGTCCTGCTCAACGTATAGATTATGTTCGCTCAGGTGAGAGATTCTGATCCAAGTGCCAGCCGGATATCTGCCGTACTCGTCGATAAATTCTGCACTGACCACATAACTCTCCTCAATAGACAGATGGGCATGACGTTGAAATTTTTCATCCTCATGCCAGCGCACAAGCACAACTGACTAGGTGCCAAATTCGTGCAGGGGCAATACCTGGAGATTACCCATACCAGGCAACCATTCGGCAGACTAAGTATCAATACTAATGCGCTCGTCATCGCCTTGTTGAAATTAATAAAGTTTGACCAATATGACACATCCCTCCTCGCTAAAAAGCACATGTCGAAACTCATTAGGATTGCGCAAATAGGTGCCAGCCATCACATTTATTGAGCCGAGAATCAGCTTCGTATCTTGTAGCCGGTTTTGAATATCCAATAAACCACGGACAGGCATGTTGCCATAAACAGCACAATACACAACATGCTTACGCCCACATTAACATCCGCAATCTCGTAGAAACTCCAGCGAAAACCACTTACCAAATACAACACCGGGTTAAACAGGGAGATTGTTTGCCATAGTGGCGGCAACATATCAATGGAATAAAAACTGCCACCCAGAAAAATCAGTGGCGTAACTAGCAACATCGGCACAACAGAAAGTTTTTCGAAATTATCAGCCCAGATACCAATAACAAATCCTAGCAAGCTAAAACTGATAGCCGTTGAGACAAGGAAAAACAGCATAACAAACGGGTGTGCAATCTGAAGATCTACAAAGAAAGCTGCCGTGATCAAAATTATGATACCCAATATCAGCGATTTGGTGGCTGCTGCGCCCACATACCCCAATACTACTTCGAGGGTTGCAACAGGGGCCGATAGCACCTCATAAATCGTACCGACAAATTTGGGGAAATAGATTCCAAATGAAGCATTTGAAATACTATGGGTCAGCAGATTTAGCATAATCAATCCCGGTACGATGAAGGCACCATAACTAACCCCCTCGACCTGTTGGATTCGTGAACCTATTGCGGCCCCAAACACAATAAAATACAGAGACGTGGTAAGAACCGGCGCAACGATGCTCTGCACCAGAGTACGCTTCGTTCTGGCCATTTCGAATTTATAAATTGCGAGAACACCATGTAAGTTCATTGAGGCCCACTCTGCTCGGCGACTGAACTGCTCACAAGATTTACGAAGATTTCTTCCAGTGAACGCTGCGTAGTATTTAAATCTCGAAAAGCTATTCCGAATTGCTTTAAATCGTCCAACAACGAAGTTATTCCGGTTCCCTCAGCTTGCGTATCGAAAGTGTAGGTTAGCTGCATTCCGTCGGCGGACAACTCCAATTGATATTGGCTTAACGTATCAGGAATTTCTGGTAGTGATTGATTGAGCTCGAGTATCAACTGTTTTTTTCCCAGCTTACGCATCAGCTTTTGCTTTTGTTCAACCAAAATTAATACACCATCATTTATAATTCCCACCCGGTCAGCTATTTCCTCTGCCTCATCAATGTAATGCGTAGTCAGGATGATGGTGACACCAGAATGCTTCAATTCGCTCACAATTTCCCACATATCTTGCCGTAATGACACATCCACTCCGGCAGTAGGTTCATCAAGAAACAGTATTTTTGGCTCGTGTGATAGCGCTTTGGCAATCATCAACCTGCGCTTCATACCACCCGAAAGCGTCATGATCATATTGTCTTTTTTATCCCAAAGGGATAACTCTCGCAATACCTTTTCAATGTGCTGTGCATTTGGTGGTTTACCGAACAACCCCCGACTGAAAGCGACAGTACTCCACACGGTTTCAAACGAATCTGTGGTTAACTCCTGTGGAACCAAACCGATAATGGACCGGGTTTCACGGAAATCTTTGATAATGTCGGACCCGCAAACCGTCACCGAGCCAGAGGTAGGCTTAGTGATACCGCAAATGATGGAGATGAGCGTAGTCTTGCCGGCACCATTAGGACCGAGCAAAGCAATAATCTCGCCCTTCGAAATATCCAGACTTATATCTTTAAGCGCTTCAAATCCATCGGAATAGGTTTTACAAAGGTTTTGAATGGAAAGAATTGGTTCTGCAGTATTTGTCATGGGCGAGAGAGTATGAAGAGAGTTAATCTGAATTACAATGTTTACTATCGATTGCTATTTTTAGGCTCTTGCTGAACAATTGGGTCCAGAATTCAGCAGGCGAGAACAACACCATGATAACAACGCTAAAAACACTTACCGGGCTTGGTCTTTTTGCAGGCATATTAGGCTTTTCGCCTGTATTTTCCGCGCAAAACATAGAACCAGCCCTAAACGGCAATGAACTTGAATTGACGCAATGGTTGGAGGATGAAGAAGGCAATATGCTCGAATTGCTGGAGCGTCTAGTGAATATAAATTCCGGTAGTTTGAATAAAGCCGGTGTCGATGAAATGGCCGCTATTTTGAGCCGCGAGCTTCGCGATTTGGGTTTCTCCATTTCGTCATTTCCAGGTGAAGTCATTGCGATGCCGAGTTGCCCAGGCAGTAACTACAACGTCGATGTGGCAGACCATGTGCTAGCAAGCAAATCAGGCTCAGGGAAAAAACTTCTGTTAATGGGACACCTGGATACAGTATTTCCACCTAGCAGCCAGTTTCAAACTTTCAGACGCAATGGCAACACCATGTACGGCCCAGGCGTTAGCGATATGAAAGGTGGCCTGGTGGTCATGTTGTATGCACTGAAAGCATTGGAGAAATTTGGTCTGCTGGAGGACAAAAGCATGACCATTCTTCTCAACAGCGATGAAGAAATGGGTTCTCTTTCTTCACGCAAATATGTTGAAGAACAAGCCCTTCTGCATGACTACGGGTTGGTCTATGAATCTGGCACCAATATGGTAAGAACTCGAAAGGGATTGGGGCAAGCTAGGTTTGTGGTTCATGGTCGCGCCTCTCACGCCGGAGGTGCTCATCAGGAAGGCCGCTCTGCTATCAAAGAACTGGCTTATAAAATAGTCGAGTTAGAAAATATGACTGACTACGAGTCCGGTGTTACAGTAAATGTCGGTGTGGTTAGTGGCGGTGAAGCAAGAAACACAATCTCTCCCTGTGCTGAAGCCCTAGTGGATTTGCGGTATCCCGAACCACAACAGGGACTCGACGCCAGAGATCAGTTTGAAAGCATATTCGGCGATGTATTAAGTTATCCTGTGGAAACAAGAGACATCACCACCGACAGTTGGATCAATTTGCATCGACCACCGAAAATACCAACTCCTGAGTCAGATCATCTATTGGATAGAACCCTGGCGATAGGGAGATTACTTGGGATGAATATTGGCACTACTGATTCTGGCGGCGGCACTGATGGCTCTTTGGCGCAAGGAGTGGGCTTGCCAACTCTGGACTCGCTTGGCAGCTCTGGCACGGGTGCCCACTCCGAACGCGAACAAGGGATAGTCAGCTCGCTAGTGGATAGAGCCCAACTTAGTGCTGTTCTCATTCAAAGGATTGTGGCGGAGCAAGACTGACGCAAAACGCTATTAAGAGGGGTCAAGAGAACTGATCCCACTTCCAGCTAAACTACTTCAATAGTGCTCCAGATCAAAGACTCTGACGCCTTTTACTCAGAGCCCTTTTGCCCAGAGCCCTTTCACACACAGCCACCACGCGCTATTATCCAAGATAACTACTTCATTAGGGGAAACGATAATGAATCGGATTTTACTAACCCGCTCAATAAAACGCTTTTGCTGTGTATTAGCCTTATTCTCTCTTACGTCGCTCAACGCCTCGGCCCAGACATTCCAGGAAATTGTAATGGATGTTCACAAAGAGCCGACGTGCGGTTGTTGTGTAGGCTGGATCGCCCACATGGATGAGCAGGGTTTTATATCAAATGTAAACCACCCAAATAATATTAGTAGCGTAAAACAGGAACTGGGTTTATTGCCCGAATGGCAATCTTGTCATACCGCTGTGACCAAGGAGGGCTATGTATTTGAAGGTCATGTGCCAGCCAAATTCATCAAGCAATTCATGGCGTCACCTCCAGCAAATGCGCTAGGTTTGGCTGCTCCGGGCATGCCCATGGGTAGCCCTGGAATGGAGATGGGGGATAGATTCTCTCCCTATAACATCATTTTGATGAAGAAAGACGGCACATCAGAGGTTTTCGCCAGCATCGCCAACGCGGCAGAGCAATACTAGCGTTCAGCCTGCCCACGCCAACATCAAGCTGACAATAGCTCTCAGTCAACGAATAGGCTGTAGGCCCTCAGGATCAGGCCTGAATATCAGGTAGCGAATATCCGAATCCAGAGAACTCCACCAGTGGGGTGTGTTTCCCGGTATAATCACCACGTCACCTGGAACCACCTTACGACTGACTCCCCCCTCGATTGCAGTACCTGCAAAATTAGGCCGGTTGGTGTTGGGGCTTAAGCCAGTACTACTCTCCTCTGCAAGCCTGCCACCCGTAACGAGGGTGCCGGAACCTTCGAGCATGTAATATATCTCAGATACACTGGTCTCGTGCCGAATTGCTCTTCCAGACAACGACTGAGGCCTAAACACGCCGTATACGCCTGCCTTATACCCGCCAACATCGGCAATACGGATTGGCCTGTCACTGATACGATCTTTGGGCAGTCCATCGATAAAACTATTGATGTCGACGGCCGTCACATCAACAGCAGGTATCGAAGTCTGTGCAAAGAGCACCGCGGTATAGAGAATTCCGGCAAGAACAATACTGGTTTTGAACATGGTGATGTCTCCTTTGGGGGGATGCGCTGATGTAAATTACAGGTGGGGCATTGTAAAACAGAGGAAATGATTACGCGATACTGATTTGATCGCTGCCAGAAACCAGATAAAATCACTATAATCCCGAAATAGAGGGCCTTTGACCTTTATTCAGAATTTCTCCCCAGAATTTGCCTGGGTACGTTATAGACGGAACTGGCAATGAAGACTCCAGTAGGCCTTTCTTCACTCTTACTCCTGATCGGGTCAGTCTGGGCAGTGGACGCTACAATTTCAACTGACAATTTCTCATTGTTCGATCAACACGGTCATTTCCACCAGATGAGTTCTTATAACCATCACAAAGGCATCGTGCTGCTCACCCGAAGTAGCGAATGTGCAACTGTAGCTGAAATCGCTAGTGCCTATTCAGAAATAAAAACCCGATTTGTCGATCTAGGGTTCGAATTCATGATGTTAAATTCCAGCACATCAACAGACCGCGACAAAATAAGTCTGGAAATAGGCGACCTGGGTTTGAATCTCCCAGTATTGATGGACGAGAATCTACTCGTATCCAGATTTCTCGGCGTCAATAAAACTAACGAGATTCTAGTTTATGAGCCAAGAAGTTCTACTGTAATTTATCGTGGTTCTGCGGATCGCAACCTAGAAGTGGCCTTATTCTCTATTTTAGCCGGCGAACCGGTTATGAATTCCTTAAGCAATACATCTGGGTGTGAAATCGATTACACGGCTGCTGAGTAACGACGTGCTGTAAAGTTTTTCGCAACTGACTTTTGCCGTTCCAAAATAAAAGAAAGAATCGGTGACATCAAAAAATCATCTAATCTTGATCAAGTAAAAGAAGGCTCAGGAAAATATTGCATGAGCCCGCTTCAATAAATACAGAAATTTCTGCCATCCAGGCAATGAGACTATTAATTCAAACGTACAGGTGAAATATCCAGGCCAGTGCACCTCTGATCAAATAGTTCTGATTTAAGGCCCTAAATATATTCGCTTGACTGGACTTTCTTGTCGCTTTAATAAAGACTCTCTCTGCTGGCCAATACTAATAAAAATCATTACCGGGGGCACTATGGCAACTCGCATCGGGTTTTCCATTCTTTTGATGGTTCTCATCAGCGGTCTACAAGCACAGGAGCTGGAGCCAGGCTACATCGACCCGTACCCAATTTTGCAAGCTGCCGCCGAAGCCATCGGCACCGAGGCGCTTAACTGCATCAGCATTTCAGGCAGCGCCTATAGCGGCGAGGTGGGCCAGCAACGTCTCAATGGTTATGAAGTGGATTGGCCTAGAGGCGAGCCGCTAACCAATTACACGCGCACCATAAACTGGGATACCGGCACCATGGTTGAGAGTTTCGACCGTGAGCCGGGCAATAACCCCGCCTCCTGGAAGTATGGCCTTGGCTGGAAAGGGGGAACTCCTGTGCAAACCGAGCGCCGCCAAATATTCACAGTCAGCGGCAACACGGCCTGGCACCAGGACGGTAATAATGCTGCCCCAGTGATAGCGCCACCGGATGACGCAGAACGCTGGCAGTTAGATATGTGGCTGAACCCCCACGGATTTTTAAAGGCAGCAATGAAGCCCGGTGCAAATCCTATAGCCACCTGGCGTTGGGAGTTGGGGGAAATGGGCAGAGATGGCGCGACTACTACACCAGAAAAAATGACCATCGTTTCAATTACAGTGCTAGATAAATTTCGCGTCGATGCCACCATCAATTCCCAGAATATGCTACAACGGATTCATACCTGGGTACCCGATCCGGTACTAGGAGATACCAATTATGAACACGAATTTACCAACGCTACTTACATAGATATTGGCAATGGCATTCGCTTTCCCACAGTCTGGCATTCTCACGCCGGGTGGGATGATAATTATCAGGCGCAGAGCATCAACGCTGGTCACAACCAGTTTGGTGGCCAACAAGCTAACATTCAGCCTAATGTGTGCCCCAACGTGCCTTCTATGTTCCAATTGATTGACCCAGCAATCACTGCACCTGTGGAAATTCAACAACTGGCAGAAGGTGTTTGGATGTTTGGCGGGGCCTCACATAACAGTGTGGTTGTTGAATTTGCTGAATACATAACCGTAATTGAAGCGCCTCTGGATGAGAGGCGAAACCTTGCGGTTATTGATGAGGTTGTGAAGCTGATTCCTGACAAGCCAATTCGTTTTCTGGTTAACACGCACCAGCATCATGATCATATCGGTGGGTTACGCACCTACATGCACATCGGCGCTACTATCATTACCCATTGGAAAAATTACGACTTCTACACCCGCGATGTACTCAATTACTCTCCAAGAACACTGGACCCGGATATGCTTAGCCTGTGGCCTCCCACCGAACTGGCCGAAGGCTATCAATACGAAACGGTGAGAGAAAATTATGTGCTCACCGATGGTAATAGATCAATGCAAATTTCCTATTTACACCCGAACGCCCATGTTGAAGGCATGCTGGTAGCTTATTTGCCAGATGAAAAATTGATAATAGAAGCCGACATGGTCGACGGCGCAATGGCGGGCGAACCATTTTCTGCTCAGGACACAGCTTCAGCCAGGAATTTTTATAACCATGTGAAAAGACTGAACCTTGAGGTCGAAACTATCGCACCCATTCATGGGCAAGTAATTCCTTGGGATGATTTTTTGGCCAATATAGGGGAAAATTAATTTTTCCTGATTTCGAATTAAATTTACCAACTAAAAGAGAAGCGACAATAAAACAATGTCAGAGACGAACCCTTACCAGGCCGGTAGACATTTTCTGCAAATACCCGGGCCATCAAATGTGCCAGATAGAATACTTCGCGCGATGGCGCAGCCCACTATCGATCACCGAGGCCCGCAGTTTGCCGAGTTAACTTTAGGAATATTGGAAAAACTTTCCCGTGTATTTAACTCCTCCTCTCCAATATTTATATATCCAGCATCGGGAACTGGAGGTTGGGAGTCAGCCTTGTTGAACACGCTTTCGCCTGGAGATAAAGTGCTGGCGTTTGAAACCGGACACTTCGCGACCCTCTGGAAGAACGTAGCAGACAAACTCAAACTAGAAGTAGAGTGGGTAGAAGGAGACTGGCGCAGCGGTATAGATACGGCCGTTGTATCAGAAAGATTATCTGCTGATAAAAAGCACCAGATAAAAGCTGTAATGGCAGTGCACACCGAAACATCCAGCGGAGCTACCACTAATATTGCAGCAATTCGGGCAGCAATCGATGCAACAAATCACCCGGCTTTGTTCATGGTCGATGCGGTTTCATCTCTGGCTTGTTCTGAGTTCCAACATGATGACTGGGGAGTGGATGTAACGATTAGTGCTTCACAAAAGGGTTTAATGTTACCACCGGGTTTATGCTTTAACGCGGTTAGTGCAAAAGCACTTGAGTATGCAAAGACTTCTGAGTTTGGCCACTCCTACTGGAGCTGGACTGCCATGCTGGAACTCAATAAACGCGGTTACTTCCCTTACACGCCAGCCACTAATTTACTCTACGGGCTGGATGAAGCACTAACCATGTTACACAGCGAAGGGATGAACCAGGTTATTAAGCGCCATGCGCGACTGGCCCATGCTACGCGGACGGCGGTCGAAGGCTGGGGACTGGAGAATCTTTGCCTCAATGCAGATGAGTATTCCAACTCCACAACTGCGGTGCTCATGCCAGAGGGACACGATGCTGACAAGCTGCGGAACATTATCCTGGAGCGATTTAATATGTCGTTAGGAATGGGGCTAGGCAAGGTGAAAGGCAAGGTTTTTCGCATCGGCCATATAGGTGACTTTAACGATCTAATGATGGCAGGTACGTTGAGCGGTGTTGAGATGGGCCTAAACCTGACCAACGTCCCCTATAACAAAGGTGGCGTGAACGATGCGCTGGAATATCTGGCTAAGCCCTGAACAAGTTTTACCTGATTTAATTACTAAAATAAACGGAGAACCAATGGACCCTTCAACAGCAGTTAGCATGAGTCCAACTGTATCCTTAATCGGATTTGCGATTGTTATTTTTCTCTTGCTATTTCTTATAGCGAAGTGGCGCTGGCATGTGTTTTTCGCATTACTGATCCCAATATTGCTCTTTGGCATTTTACCCGGGGTCCAACAAACAAATTTCATCGACGCCTTCGAATCCGGATTTGGTAATACGCTGGGCTCCATTGGTGTTGTCATAGTGCTCGGTTCAATAATCGCAGAAGCGCTGAAACATACCGGTGCGATTCAGGTTATCACTCGATCTATGGTAAACCTGATTGGTGAAAACCGTATGCCGCTGGCACTAACACTGACAGGTTTTATTATTGGTGTCGCTATTTTCTCTGACGTCGCCTTCGTGATTCTTAACCCGTTGGTGCATTCGGCTGCCAAGAGCATGGGCGTCGGTATAGCAGTAATGTCTACAGGCCTGGTGGGTGCACTTCAGCTTACTCACGCTATCGTTCCTCCTACTCCTGGCCCCTTAGCTGCCGCCGCTTTACTTGGTGCCGATATTGGCAAGACAATCATATTCGGCAGTATCGCCTGTCTGTTCGGCTCCCTGAGTTGCTGGTTGTGGGGTGTTTATGTGGCAGGCCCGCGAATCAAAACCGAGGCCTCAGACGAATTTGACGGCAGTAATTTTGACGATGACCCCGAACACTTACCAAGTACTTTAAGCTCCTATACGCCCATTGTTATCCCTATCATTCTTATTGGCGCACAAAGTGTTGTTAGTTTGATTTTCGATGAAGGTCATATTCTTCGGACCGTGTTTTCCTATTTGGGCTGGCCGGTTATGGCACTTTCAGTCGGTGTCTGGTTGGCCTATCGAAATATCAAGAGTGAAGATGCGAGAGAAAAAGCTAAAGACGAATGGGTTGAAGCTGCCCTTAGAACGTCTGCTATGATTTTAGTTGTTACCGGTCTTGGAGGTTCCCTCAGTGCCATCTTAAGAGGCACGCCTGCAGTTGATTTTATTGCGATGATGTTTACCGACTACGGGCTTCCCACCATCTTATTGCCCTTTGTCATAGGTATTATTGGCAATTTGATTACCGGCTCGACTACAGTAGGTGTAATTACTGCTGCTTCGCTGAGCGCCCCCATGCTCGGTAGCCTCGGCCTTTCGCCGGAAGCTGCCATGCTAGCTGGGGCCAGTGGATCAGTCATCATCAAGTATGTAAACAGCAGTTACTTTTGGGTGTGTACATCGCTAACCAAACTCAGTGTGGCGGATGCAGTTTTTAGTTACGGTGGCGCGACGCTGGTAGGTGGTATTGTTTCGTTTGCTGTTGTTTGTAGTATGTGGGGATTGGGTTGGATTTAGTCGTCAGATAAAGCCATCTCTAGCACTCTTGCAACGTGCAGAGCCTCGCGTCCTGCGCCGTCCTGTATTTGATTACGGCAGCTGGTGCCATCGGCTATTATCAGCGTAGATGGGTCTGCCTCTCTCACTGCGGGAAGGAGGCTTTGCTCACCCATTTTCATCGAAATATCGTAGTACCTGGCATCGTAGCCGAATGCACCGGCCATGCCACAGCAACTGGATTCAATGTTGTTAACTTCAAGATCAGGTATTAGTGCCAATACCTTATGCACTGAAGACATGGCAGCGAAGGCCTTTTGGTGACAATGTCCGTGCAATAGAGCCTTATTGGTGCTTAGCGATTTCAAAGGCAAGTTCAGCTTTCCTTGTGACAGCTCATCTGCAAGAAATTCTTCGAATAGAAAGGCCCTTTCAGCGAGTGCTGTCGTTTCCGGGCCAGGCATGAGCGAGGGGAATTCATCGCGCAATGTTAATAGACACGATGGTTCCAGACCGACAATTGGCACGCCTTTATCAACGAAAACACGTAATGAATCAATTACCCGTTGTGCTTCTACACGTGCCTGCTCAACCATCCCTCCATTAAGAAATGTACGCCCACAACAGAGCGGTCGACCCTGATCAGCCGGCCGTGGGCAGTGTACTTGATAGCCCGCGGCTTTTAGTACAGCCAAGGCTGCGCGCGCATTCTCGGGTTCGAAGCAGGTATTAAAAGTATCAACTAACAAAACAACTTCCCCTGCACTTCCCTCTGCAGCGGTAGCTTGGCCTATTTCCTGCTCGGCCCGAAACTGGTCCCGCCGCCAACGCGGTAATGTGCGTTTGCTGCTAAACCCCAACAGCCATTCGGAAACTTTGGCTAGACCTGGAAGTTGATCTCGCAAGTTCAGCAAAAAAGAAAATTTTCCGGCCCACTGCGAATAATGAGGAAGAAAGGCCACCAACCGTTCTTTCATGGGCAATCTATGCTGTTTGTAGTATTGATGCAGAAATTCGATTTTCATTTTTGCCATGTCTACACCGGTAGGACATTCGCGCTTGCAGCCCTTGCAACTGACACAGAGCGACATGGTTTCATACATGTTTTCCGAAAACAGTCCATCGGGCCCAAGTTGTCCGCTGATGGCAAGTCGCAGGGTATTGGCTCGGCCCCGGGTCAGGTGCTTTTCATCGCCAGTTGCCCGGTAAGAGGGACACATAACGCTAACTTCGGCTTTACGACAGGCACCATTGTTATTACACATTTCAACAGCACCGCTGAGCCCGCCCCAATCAGACCAATCCAGAGTTGTTGCAATGGGTTCTATAGAATAGCCAGGCGCGAATTTGAATAGATCACGGTCGTCCATCCGAGAAGGCCGTACAATTTTACCGGGATTAAAAGTACCACCAGGGTCAAAATTATCTTTTACTTCTTCAAACGACTCCACCATTCGGCGACCAAACATGGGTTCGTGAAATTCAGAACGCGCCAAGCCATCACCATGCTCGCCTGAATGTGATCCCTTGTACTCGCGCACAATCTCCAATGTTTCCTCAACGATCGCACGCATTTTCTTTGCGCCCGAGGCTTCTTTCATATTGAGTATGGGCCTGACATGTAAACAACCGACAGACGCATGTGCATAAAAGGTGCCGGTTGTCCCATGCTTGTGAAATATATCTGTCAGACGCCTTGTGTACTCAGCTAAATCTTTCAGTTCAACAGCGCAATCTTCGATAAATGAAACCGGTTTACCGTCGCCTTTCATCGACATCATAATGTTCAATCCGGATTTCCGAACCTCCCATATGGCATTCTGAAATTCTGTATCTGTTGCTTCGACAACGGACTCAGGGAATCCTAATGAACCCATTAGATCGACCAGTTGTCGTAATGAATCCAGTTGCTCCGCCCGATCCTCACCAGCAAATTCAACTAACAATAGTGCCTGCGGCTCCCCTTCCACAAACCGATCAACTGTTGCGGCAAACAGCGGTATATCACGAGCCAAATCGATCATTGTGCGATCAACCAGCTCCACAGCTGACGGGTTAAGCTTGACTATATGCTGGGTACTTTCCATTGCTTCATAGAAACTGGGAAAATGACAGACACCTAATACTTTGTTCGGTGGTAGGGGCTGCAGGTTCAGGTGAATGCGTTGAAAGAATGCCAGGGTTCCCTCTGACCCAACTAGCAAATGAGACATATTGGGCGTTGCTTTAGTCAGTTCATCAATGTTGTAGCCACCGACCCGCCTTAGCAACTTCGGGAAGCTCTTGTCGATCTCTGCTGCCTCCCTGGCACCTAATTCGCGCATTTTGTTTACTAAATTTGTGTAAGTCGGAGTTTGTCCCTTGAGTTGCTGAAAGGGAACTGCGTTGAATTGCGCCTCGGATCCGTCTGCCAATAAGGCATCAATCGCGCGGACATTGTGCACCATATTACCGTAACGTATAGAGCGGGAACCGCAGCTATTGTTACCGGTCATACCACCAAGCGTGGCGCGATTTGCGGTGGACACATCGACAGGGAAAAATAAGCCGTGTGGCTTTAGAAACTTGTTGAGCTGCTCCAGCACTACCCCAGGCTGCACACACGCTGTTTTATTTTCAGCATCAAATTCCAGCACGCGGTTGAGATATTTGGTGGTGTCCATCACCAGTGCCTCACCAATTGCCTGCCCGGTCTGTGATGTGCCGCCACCTCTTGGCAGTACGGGAACGCCCTCATCTACCGCAATTTGCAGTGCAATCTGCACATCCTGCTCACTTTTCGGAACAGTGACACCGAGCGGCTGTATCTGATAAATCGATGCGTCAGTGCTATAGCGGCCGCGACTAAAATCATCGAACATCACATCGCCCTGCAATTCTTTTCGCAGTTTTCTCGCTAATGGGCTGTCAGTTTCGTTAGCCATTGGTCTAGTACACCAAAAGATTGAATACGGATACTAGCATGATGCAAGTTAGTGCTATACCGTAGTTATTAGTTTAGATGGATTCTAGGGCTTGGGAAATCTTTGTCACGCCGATTACCTCAATACCCGCAATTTTTGATTTGGGCTCATTCGCTTTTGGTACAATGGCTCGAGCGAAGCCGTGCTTGGCTGCTTCGCTGATTCGCTCCTGACCGCCAGTTACGGGTCTAATTTCGCCAGCAAGTCCGACTTCGCCAAACACAACTAAATCTTTGGGTAGTGCCTTATCCTTAAAACTCGAGACAATTGCCAGTAGTAGCGCAAGATCAGCGCTAGTTTCAGAAACTTTGACTCCGCCTACCACGTTAACAAACACATCTTGATCGGCCATGTACAGACCACCATGCCGATGTAGAACAGCGAGCAACATAGCCAAACGGTTTTGTTCCAGCCCTACAGCGACTCGGCGCGGATTACCTAATTGACTTGGATCTACCAGCGCCTGGATTTCAACAAGAAGCGGCCTGGTACCCTCCCACAAAACCATTACCAAAGACCCAGGGGAATCTTCTTCGGTTCGGGCAAGAAAAATCGCGGAGGGATTTTTAACCTCTTTTAGACCCAGCTCTGTCATGGCAAAAACGCCAATTTCGTTGACCGCACCGAAACGATTTTTCTGACCACGCAAGATACGGTATTTGCTGTCATTACCGCCTTCAAGCATGATAAAACAATCGATCATATGTTCGAGAACCTTCGGCCCTGCCAGATTTCCGTCTTTAGTGACATGCCCAACTAATAATAAAACCGTGTTGGTTTGCTTGGCATATTGAATCAAGAAAGCGGCACATTCCCGAACCTGAGAAACGCTACCCGGAGCCGATGGAATATTAGCATTGTGCATTACCTGTATCGAATCCACTACCAGCAGCTGAGGCTGCAGCTGTTGTGCAGTCTTACAGATTTGTTCCACACTGGTTTCTACCAGTAATTGTAGCTTGTCCTGAGGCAGCCCCAGTCGTTGCGCGCGCATACCGACCTGCTGTAGTGATTCCTCACCAGTGACATACAGTGCTTGTTTGGATTGGGCAAGCAGACACATGACCTGGAGTAATAACGTACTTTTACCAGCGCCGGGATTACCACCAATCAGCACTACTGAACCTGGTACTAGACCACCACCTAGCACTCTGTCGAGCTCACCAATCGATGTGGAAAAACGCGGGGCTGTCTCCAAATCGATATCTGAGAGTACCTGCACACCTGTGCCCTGACCGGTATACCCCTGCTTCCTGAAATCGGCTTTAGTTGCAGGCGAACCGTTGCCACCAAGATTAATCTGAGACAGCGTATTCCATGCTTTACAGGCAACACACTGACCCTGCCATTGCCCGTGATCGGCGCCGCACTCTGTACATACAAAAGCTATTTTATTTTTTGCCATTTCGATTTAATGAAGCCAGCAATCTTCCTGTTTATTATAGGACAATAATCAGACCGCGTTTTAGGGATAAAGTAAATTAATCAACCGTAAATACGCTCAACACGATCAGTCACCTGGCAAAATAATTCATAAGCAATGGTGTCGCTGTTTCTCGCTACTTCATCAGCTGGAAGCCCTTCACCCCACAAAATGACTTCATCACCAACACCAATTTCCTCGAGGCCTGTCAAGTCGATAGTAATCATATCCATTGATACTCTACCTATTAGCCGGGTTCTAACTACATTGCCATTTTTTCTTATCAACACCGGAGTGCCATTACGAGCAGCACGTGGATAACCGTCGCCGTAGCCAATAGAAACTACGCCTATTCGAGTCTTATTATCGCAGGTAAAAGTGGCGCCATATCCAATCGAATCGCCTACTGCCAAATCCTTGACTGCGACAAGACGAGAGCAAAGTGTCATTACCGGTAGCAGAGAAAGTTCACTCCCGGTTTTCCCGGCGAAGGGTGACCCACCATACAACATAATTCCGGGACGCACAGCTTCATAATGAGTTTCGGTCAAACTAAGTATTCCAGCAGAAGCTACCAGGCTGGCATGGGGCAATTCATTGACCAATTCAGCAATCTCAAATCGGACTTTATGAAACTGTTCTATCTGGCCCCTCGTCATCTTGGCGGCAGCACCTTCAGACTCATCTGCACAGGCCAAATGTGACATCAATATAAGCTTTTCAATGGAGGGGTGATTGTGTAGTTTCTGAAATACATTCAGGCATTCATCTTCAGTCAACCCCAAACGATGCATACCCGTGTCGAGCTTGACCCAAATCCTGACCCTATCCACATCAGGAGCATCGCCAAGTACTTTTTCCAACCCATTCAATTGGTACTTCGCGTGAACCACAAAATCAATGCCATTGTGCAATAGACTTTCCAACTCATCATCGTTGGCAAACCCAGCCAGCAATAACACTCGCACACAGGTATTCAATTTCTTAAGAGCCAACGCTTCATCCAGTGATGCCACAGCGCAACAAGCAACATTGGTATCTGAACTATTGATCGCATGAGCAACCTCGTTCATACCATGACCGTAAGCATTTGACTTGATGACTGGCACAATAGCTGAGTTGGGGCAGCATTGCTGGACTCGCGCCAAGTTCGACTTCAAGGCGGACAAATTAATATGTGCCCATGCGCGCAACTGACTATCTCCCTCTTGTTTCATTCCCTTATTCACTATATTCCGGAAGCAATGTTCTGGAGATAGGACTAATCGTGGGTATAGCTATCATCGTATCTAGCGGGCGAAAAATTTTCGAAGCGAGTAAATTTACCTGAGAAGCTCAGGCGCACTGTACCAATAGGCCCATTCCGCTGCTTCCCAATAATGATTTCCGCAATACCTTTATCTACAGAGTCTTCGTCATAGACTTCATCACGATAGATAAAAGTGATTACATCAGCGTCCTGCTCTATCGCACCTGACTCTCTCAGGTCAGACATTACTGGTCGCTTATTTGGCCGTGACTCAAGCGAGCGATTGAGCTGTGAGAGCGCTATCACGGGGCATTCGAATTCCCGGGCGAGGAGTTTTAAAGACCTGGAAATCTCAGATATTTCACCAACTCGATTGTCACCGTAACCCTTAATTTGCATAAGCTGTAAATAGTCCACCACAATCATGCCCAACTGGCCATGCTCGCGTGCCACCCGACGCGCTCTAGAGCGCATTTCCATTGGACTCACACTTGCACTATCGTCGATAAACAATGGTCGATCTTTTAATCGCCCTACTGCCGAGTTAAATCCAGACCAATCACTTTCGTCTAATTGACCCGTACGAATTTTGGTCTGATCAATCTTCCCCATGGATGACAACATTCGAAAAACTAGACTCTCAGACGGCATTTCTAGGCTAAAAACCAAAACCGGCTTGTCGGAGTTCAATACAGCATTTTCTACCAGGTTCATGGCAAAGGCTGTTTTACCCATCGAGGGGCGGCCCGCCACTATAATCAGGTCTGATTTTTGCCAACCTAAGGTTTTTTCATCCAGATCTTTATAACCGGTGCTAAGACCGATAATACCGCCAGCGGAGCCGGAAAGCTCATCAATACGCTCTACCGCTTTACTCAACAGAGGCGTAATAAATACTGGGCCGCTGTCCTGCGGGCGCTCATCGGCAATATTGAAAACTTTCTGCTCGGCCTCATCGAGTATTTCGGCTGACTTCCGCCCTAGAGTGTTATATCCAGTATTTGCGATCGAATTGGCGACACCGATTAGTCGACGCAAAATAGCACGTTCACGAATAATTTCAGCGTAGGCATGAATATTGGCGGTGCCGCGAGCATTGCCTGATAGCTCGCTCAGGTAATCTAGCCCCCCTGCTGTTTCGAGCTCGTTCAGGCTGCTCAATGCCCCAACGAGGGTTACTACATCGATTGGATTACTGGTTTCGTTTTGCTGCGACATAATCGAAAAAATCAGTTGATGCTCGGGACGATAGAAATCTTGGGCAACGATGACATCTGCGATGTTGTCCCACTCGGTGTTATCTAACATCAGTCCGCCCAAAACTGCCTGCTCCGCATCCACAGAATGAGGTGGAACTTTCAGAGCAGTCAGCTTACCGAGTTCTGAATTACTGGTTTTTTCAAATGGATCGGACATTTAACGCCTTTGAACTGAGCAAAGCCTAACCACAAACCGTCACAGCTGTGTATTGAAGCCTCACAAAAAAAAGCACCTTCTATGTGTAACACAGAATGGTGCTTTATGCAGTAAAACAGGTCAAGCAAAGATCTTGCGTCAAACCTGGCCCTACTCGGCTTCCTTGGCAGATTCATCAGTAGAATCTTCGGAAGAAACTTCTTCATCTGGTTCGTCAATTGGTGCTTCTGTGGTCTCTTCAGCAGACTCCTCGTCTACTTCAATACTTCCATCGTCGGACACGCTGGCAGCAGATTTCTGAGTGATGACGGACAGTTTAATCGTACCGTCTACGTCATAACCGAAATCGAGAGACAGTTCATATTCGCCCACATCACGTATCACGCCGAGTGGCAAGTGCACCTCACTCTTCTCGACATCTCCACCGGAAGCAGCGTTAATCGCATCGGCGATATCTTTAGTACCTACCGAGCCAAATAATTTGCCTTCATCACTGGCATTAACCTCAATCGTAATCTCCAGCCCAATCACTTTCTTCGCTCTGCTCTGGGCCGTCGCTACGTGCTCATCGTGAGCCGCCATCAACTGAGCACGACGTTCGTCAAATTGCTCTAAATTAGTTTTAGTTGCGGGGATAGCCTTTCCAAACGGAAACAAGAAGTTCCTGGCATAGCCAGACTTCACATTGGCCGTGTCGCCAATCCCGCCCAGCTTCCCTATTTTCTCCAGCAATATTACGTTCATGATTACAGTCTCCTCAAATGCTCGTCTAACTCATTTGGCGCTTTGTCCAAACCAATCTCTTATGTTTTGTCACGACGTCGGACCATTTGCTCGTTGTCTAAAGTTGTACCAACTATCCACCAGCGCCATCAGTACCGTTAATTGTATTACTACTGAAAATATCATTAAAAAGTAGAATGTGGTTAACCATATTCCTGACATCTGCAACTTGGCTACCAATCCGTGAACCAATGCCACCCCCGAAAAGACCAATGGCAGCACAAAATACATAACCCAGGTCTCGGGTAAAACAATACCAAAATTCGCCATCACCATTAAAACTAAGAGCAATAACGCCACTTTTTGTTCAACTCTCAGAGCATGGAATTCCCGTTGGAACCCTCCTGGGTTGAACAGTGCTGCCTGCATCCAGCGTGACAGCATCAACAATACAATAGACAGGCACATGTACACTGCCCCAAAAAGACTGGTTACTAGCTCACGTAGATTATCGATTTGCAATTCAGGCAGACTATTTGTCGCTAGATAAAGCTCCACTTCCTCGAAAATCCTATCCAGAATTGCTGGTTGCAACTTTAGATAACCTTCTACGCAAACTCCGACGACTATCGCCGCTACTAGCGTCAGCTCCCAAGACTCTGTCTCTCGGAGCAGTAGTGCCAGGCCACTAACCCCAAGCAAGGTAATCAGGGGAGGCATATCACCTGCAATCGCCCAGGCCCCTATGGGCAATATAGCCCATGCCATTATAATAGCCGCTTCCCTCAAGCCTTTTCGTAACAAGACCAAACCGACTACGACAGGGCTAAGAAAATTCGCCAGCGGTACTATGCCAAGCAGCATCACTGCCATTATGGCCTGCTTACGTCCTTTCATTACGAATTCAGCAAGGCCGCGCATAGTTCGCCCTTCTATACTTGATGGCTGTCCGTAAAGGGAAGCAATGCCAGGTATCGAGCCCGCTTGATCGCAGTCCCTAACTGTCGCTGATATCGAGCTTTCGTTCCGGTGATTCGGCTAGGTACAATCTTGCCAGTTTCAGAAACGTAAGCTTTTAGTGTTTCCAGATCTTTGTAATCAATCTGCTTTGTGCCTTCAGCGGTAAATTTGCAAAATTTCCGCCGACGAAAAAAACGCGCCATAATGATTGTCCTGTAAAGTGTGTAGTACCTATATTTTTAAGCTAACTCAGTCTTCTTTGGTCTCAGCATCCCCTGCCTCTGCTTCATCAGTAGCCGCTTCCTCCGAAACCTCGGGGGCATCACTTGGGGTATCTGTAACTGGCTCTTTTACGGCTTCTTCAGCGTCGACTTCAGCTGGAGCAGTTTCCGCAGCACCAGTCTCTGCCGGCTTTTCTGCAGTAGCGGGCTTGTCTGCCACTGCTACGACTGTTTCTTCTTCTGATCTGCGCCTTTGCTCAACTCGAGCCTTACGCTCTTTACCCTCGCGCTCGTCCTTCAGAATCAGAGATTCCTCAGTAACTGCTTCTTTACACTTAATTACAAGATTACGCAGAACAGCGTCGTTATAGCGGAACAGAGTGGTTAACTCATCCAGAATATCGCCATTACATTCGATATTCATCATCACGTAATGGGCTTTATGGATTTTGTTGATTGGATAGGCCATCTGGCGTCTACCCCAGTCTTCTAGGCGATGCAGCACACCGCCACTCTCGGTGATTAACTGGGTATAGCGGTCGATCATTCCTGGCACCTGTTCGGACTGATCCGGATGCACCAAGAATACTACTTCATAGTGTCTCATAGAGACTCCTTCTGGTTATTAGCCTTCCGTCAAACACTTGCGTGCGCGGTAAGACAAGGAGTTTATGTCACGGGAATTAGCCCCGTTAATAAAAGATCGGGAATTCTAGAGAATGTGTGCCCTGGATGCAACTAGTTTTTATGCGCGCTGGCGAACGGCTTCAAACAGGCACACACCGGTTGCCACTGATACATTAAGGCTACTCACATCCCCTGACATGGGGATAGATACGAGAAAATCACAGGTTTCTCGGGTTAATCGGCGTAGCCCCTTACCCTCGGAGCCCATAATCAACGCCACAGCACCCGTTAGTTCCTGGTCATATACTGACCGTTTCGCTTCATCAGCCGTACCCACAAGCCAGATGCCACGCTCCTTCAATGCCTCCAGGCAGCGCTGTAAATTTGTCACCACCACGAAATTCAAACTCTCGGCAGCCCCACTGGCAACCTTTCTCACTGTTGTATTCAAACTGGCAGATTTGTCTTTGGGGACAATAATTGCGTCGACGCCTGCGGCATCGGCGGTTCTGAGGCAGGCTCCCAGATTATGAGGGTCGGTTATTCCATCCAGCACCAGCAGCAGAGGATCCCGCTCAAGCGAGTCCAGCATCTGGGTTAGGAAGCGTGCGTCTTTAGCTGAATTTTGCAACTCGCATAGCGCTATTACACCCTGATGACTACCTGCCACCAACTGATCGAGTTGATTTTTGTCGACACGCTCCTCTTTAATACCCGCTGTGGCAGCCAGTTCCGTTATTTTCCCCACCCGTATATCGTCACGACCGCTTCGCAGCAGCAAGCGCTGCACAGAATTCGGTTGTTTTGTCAGCACCTGGCTCACGGCGTGAATGCCCACTACCCAATCTTTATGCTCCGACATCTTACTTGTTCCTAGCCAAGCCGACCTTCCAGGGATTTTATTCCAGCTCTCAGTATCACAGCTTAGCTTTTGATTTCTTATTAGCTTTTGGTTTACCTATTCGACTCTTATGCTTCTTTGTCTTGTTGTTACTTTTTCCGGCATTACCTGCTGTTTTGGGTTTATTGCCACCGGCTTCCTTATTCTTTAATTTCTTTCTCTTGGAATCCTTGTTCTTTGACCTTTTGTTTTTGATTATGCTGGCTTTTGATTTTTCTTTCTTCTCATTGTGCTTGTCAGGTCTCGCTTTCACAGGAGCCTCATTGAGTATTTGCAGATCGATTTTCCGATCATCAAGAGCCACGTGCACTATTTTTACTTCGACACTATCCCCCAGGTGATAGATTTTATTACTGCGTTCTCCCTGCAGCTGATGTCGAACCGGGTCAAAGTGATAGTAATCATTGTGCAATTCGCTAATATGCACCAGACCTTCTATAAAAATATCATCTAGCTCAACAAATAAGCCGAAGTTGGTAACTGAAGAAACTGTACCGCGAAACTGATCCCCAATACGATCAAGTACGTATTCACACTTCAACCAGTCGATCACATCATAACTGGCAGCATCAGCTCGACGCTCGGTCACTGAGCAAAGTTCGCCAAATTTCTCGATTGCAGAATTATCATAGGGATAAATTGTCGATTTGAGCAAGGGTCTGGCCGCTTCCATTTTCAATAAATGCTTGCTTTTTATTTTACCTAGTAACAAAAAGCGTATGGCGCGATGCACCAATAGATCTGGATAACGTCTAATCGGAGAAGTAAAGTGGGTATAGGCGGGAAAGCCCAAACCAAAGTGCCCCAAATTCTCCCGTTGATAAACTGCCTGCATCAGTGATCGAATAATCATGGTTTGCAACAAATGGGAATCGGATCGGCCTTCGACCTGTTTTAGCACAGCGTGATAATTCTGCGGCGTAGGTTTTTCACCTCCAGCAAGCACCAGGCCCATCTCCGACAAATACTCGCGCAGGTTTTCCAGCTTCTTGGGATTCGGCCCTTCATGTACACGATAAAGCACCGGGAGCTTACTCTGCTCCAGCAATCTGGCCGTGGCCACATTGGCACACAACATACACTCTTCGATTAAACGATGAGCATCATTTCTGATTACGGGCACTATTTCTCTTATTTTTCTGGTTTCACCGAATACAATGCGGGTTTCTGTACTATCAAATTCAAGCGCGCCTTGTTTCTCTCTATTGGTTCGCAGCACCTTATACACAGAATACAAATGTTCAAGGTGGGTAACCAGGCCAGCGTACCGATCTCGAAGCTTATCTCTTAGCTTTTGTTGAGGCGAATTGCTTACAGGCTGAAGTATGTCGGCCACTTCACTATAGGTCATGCGAGCGTGTGAGTGGATAACACCCTCAACAAAACGGTAAGCCACTATTTCTCCATCACTGGATAATTCCATCTCGCAGACCATCACCAGGCGGTCAACGTCTGGCTTTAGTGAACACAGACCATTGGAAAGTTTTTCCGGCAGCATGGGAACAACATGGCCAGGAAAGTATACCGAATTACCTCGATTTTGCGCCTCAGCATCCAGGGCGGAGCCAACCTGGACGTAGTGAGATACATCCGCAATGGCGACATATAACTTCCAGCTATTGTCATTAAGAGGCTGTGCATAGACTGCATCGTCGAAGTCTTTCGCATCCTCCCCGTCGATGGTAACAAAAGGCAACTTACGTAAATCTTTTCTGCCAATCAGGTCTTGCTCGGATAGCTCGCCATTCAATTGGCTACTTTCCTTTTTAGCTTCCTCTGGCCACTGGTGCGGAATATCATGGCTTCGAATGGCCACTTCTATTTCCAACCCCGGGGTCGTGCTGTCCCCCAATACTTCGACAATCTTGGCAATCGGCTTGCGCCTGGTTGCGGGGAAGCTGGTAAGTTCTGCAACAACGAACTGGCCGTCCGTTGCTCCTCTATTTTGCTTCTCCGGCACCAAAATTTCATGGGTGATGCGTTTATTATCAGGAACGATAATCCCAAAACCTTGTTCCCAATAATAGCGACCTACAATCTGGTTGGATTTTAGTTCCAGCACCTCAACAATAACACCCTCTTTGCGACCTCTGCGATCAGTGCAGGACACTCTTGCCAACACGATATCACCGTCGAATACCTTCTGCATTTCACTGGCATTGAGGAAGAGGTCTTCGGACCCATCTGCGGGAATAAAAAACCCATATCCATCTTTGTTGCCTTGAATCCGGCCTTTGATCAAACCCATGTGATCAGCCAAGCCAAAAACACCCCGTCGATTGCTGATAACTTGGCCGTCTCTGCTCATAGCGATTAGCCGTCTTCTCAGGGCCTCAGCCTGCTCCTCATCGGTTAGTTTTAACTGACCACACAGGGATTTATGACTGACCGGCTCCCCAACATCTTCGAGGTGTTGTAGGATAAATTCGCGGCTCGGAATTGGATTGGCGTACTTCCCCGCTTCGCGCTTTGCGAACGGGTCTTTTACTTTTTTTGATTTAGACATGAAAAACAAGAGTAGGCATAGTGAAGGCACAGTATACACCGCGAACCGTGCTATGTCAGTGATAGACAGATATTCCTTGGGGAGATAGAACCGATGTATTCGAGCTATATCAACCTAATTAACGCAGTCCAGTTGACACTTTTAGGCTCTATGGTTAGAGTTGCGCTCCGTCGCCGCCAGCTCTGTTTTACCTGGTAATGAGCGTGGAAAGTAGATTTACAAAATCCACTGAATTATGCCCAGGTGGTGAAATTGGTAGACACGCTAGCTTCAGGTGCTAGTGATCGTAAGGTCGTGGAGGTTCAAGTCCTCTCCTGGGCACCAATCAAAGGAGCGCGACACCGTTGTGTAGTGCGTTTCGACAGTGCATTACATTGGGCGCATTTCACAAGGCCACCGAGAGTTGTATACATACCGGAAACTCTTTT
>Ga0302135_10000172_pt1 | contig 39225 bp, 35 predicted proteins | sample CBN3_surface_MG_FD_203119 | JGI IMG/M metagenome (GOLD analysis project Ga0302135, IMG submission 203119) | Marine microbial communities from Western Arctic Ocean, Canada - CBN3_32.1 | ecosystem: Environmental > Aquatic > Marine > Oceanic | place: Canada: Western Arctic Ocean | collected...
GTGGCACTGCCGGAGAATAATTTGGATCGGGTGGAAAGCTGTACGTGCACTTCCAAACCGATAACGGTTTCCCATTCCATGCCTAGCCCTCCTCGGTGAATGCCGCAGGCCGCTGGCGATGCCAGTCTGTCTGTTGCTGGAATTGATGTGCCACGTTTAACACTTTTGCCTCGGCGAAATCATTGCCGACCATGTGCATACCTATGGGCAGGCCGTTGACCATGCCAGCTGGAACTGAGATGGCCGGCAGGCCCGCAAGATTCACTGCAATGGTATAAATATCTTCAAGATACATCGCCACCGGATCACTCTTGGCGCCGAGTTCGAAGGCGGTGTGGGGAGATGTCGGTCCAATTATTATGTCGACCTCTTCGAAGGCCGCATTGAAATCATTCTTGATCAGGCGGCGAATCTTCTGCGCCTTGCGGTAGTAGGCATCGTAAAAGCCGGCAGACAGAGCATAGGTGCCAACCATGATGCGGCGTTTTACTTCATCGCCAAAACCTTCGCTGCGGCTGCGTTTGTACATGTCTTCGAGGTCTACCGGGTCTTCACATCGATAGCCATAGCGCACGCCGTCATAACGGGACAGATTGGCAGAAGCCTCCGCCGGCGCCACCACGTAGTATGCTGAGACCGAGAGGTGGTTGTTAGGCAGGTCGATTTCTCTGAGTGTAGCCCCCAGCCTTTCGTACTCACTCAGGGCGTCACGTATACCTTGTTCTACGTCGGCGCTCAGACTTTCCGCAAAGTGCTGTTTGGGAATGCCAATCTTTAGCCCTTGCAGGGAGTCGCCAAGCGTCGCTGTGTAGTCTTCGGTGGTTCTGTCGATGCTGGTGGAGTCTTTCTCGTCCAGGCCAGCCATAACATTCAGCATAAGAGAGGCGTCTTCGGCGCTCTTGCAAAGTGGCCCGGCCTGATCGAGGCTGGAGGCGAAGGCAATCATGCCCCAGCGCGAGACTCGGCCATAGCTGGGTTTGAAGCCAGTAATGCCGCAGAATGCCGCCGGTTGGCGGATGGAGCCGCCGGTATCAGTGCCGGTAGCCATTGCACACAGGCCAGCGCTCACCGCTGCCGCGGAACCACCGGAAGAGCCACCGGGCACCCTGGCGGTGTCCCAGGGGTTTCTAACTGGGCCAAAGAAACTGGTTTCATTGGAGGAGCCCATCGCGAACTCATCCATATTGGTCTTGCCCAGGGTAACGGTACCGGCGGCATTGAAGCGTTCGACCACGGTGGCATCGTAAGGCGACACAAAGTTCTGCAACATGCGCGAGCCACAAGTGGTAGTCACACCCTGAGTACAGAAAATATCTTTGTGTGCCATCGGAATTCCCAATAGCGCACCGCTGTCGCCATTCGCTCTCGCGGCATCGGCCGCCTGCGCCTGCTTTAATGCAGCTTCGTCGCAGACGGTGATAAAGGCATTGAGCTCGGCGTTGTGCGTGGCGATCCGATCCAGAAATATCTGCGTCAGTTCGACGCTGGAGATATCACCAGAGCCAAGAGCGGCAGAGAGTTCGGCGACGGTTTTTTCAATCATTGGGAAGTTCCTGCTGTAAATCTATCCAAGAAATAATCTGTCCTGTTGGCTGAACTAAGCGAATGGTATGGGCAAAGGTGAGTGACAATTGCTTGTCCGCAAGCTCACTCAAGAACTTTGGGCACGAGATAGAGCCCATCCTCACTGCTCGGCGCGAGCGTCTGCAACTCGTCACGCTGATTTTTCTCCGTGATTTCATCTGCTCGCAGCCTTTGAACCGCGTCCAGGGGATGTGCCAGGGGCTCCACTGAGTCGGTATCCACGGATTGCATTTGATCGATTAAGCTCAGTATATCGGTGATTCGCGAGCTGACCTCGTCGGCTTCAGCATCACTTATGTGCAGGCGTGCGAGATGGGCAATTTTCTCTACTTCAGACTTGTCTAAAGCCATCAGGATTCTCCAGGAATTTCAGTGTCGCCGGTGAAACTGTGTGTGTGTGCAGTGGATCAAGTATTTAAGGACTGACCCTTGCTCTAACCCTTTGCCGTTGTTAGAGTGCGGGCTATCTGCCAGGAACGCGAGATTATACTGAGTTAGATCAATTTGGGTCAAACGCTGCGGGAGATTCCATTCAATATTACTAATCCATGACAACGCAAAAACAAATTATCGACTTAAGCTAAATCATTCGATGTAATGGCCGCCTTAATAACAAGGCTTGTAGGGATTGGAATCTAAAGGTACCTCTGAACAATGATTCAGAGACATTGAAGCAATGTTCAGAGGTTCCTACAATTTGAGGTACAGCAAAATTCATGTTTAAAAGAATACGGGGGATGTTCTCCAATGATTTGTCTATCGATTTAGGCACGGCGAACACACTCATTTACGTACGAGGAGAAGGCATTGTGCTTAACGAGCCTTCGGTGGTTGCGATACGCACCCATAATGGCCAAAAAACGGTAACCGCTGTCGGTACTGATGCCAAGCGTATGTTGGGCAGAACACCAGGCAACATTATCGCCATACGTCCGTTAAAGGACGGTGTAATCGCGGATTTTCAGGTTACTGAGAAGATGCTGCAGCACTTTATTAACAAGGTGCACGAAAACAGCTTTTTTCCACCGAGTCCACGAGTACTGGTCTGTGTGCCCTGTAAATCCACCCAGGTGGAACGGCGCGCGATTCGGGAATCTGTCGCCAGCGCCGGTGCCCGCGACGTGCGCCTGATCGAAGAACCGATGGCGGCGGCGATCGGTGCCGGCCTGCCAGTGGAGCAGGCCAGTGGCTCCATGGTGGTCGATATCGGTGGTGGCACCACCGAAATCGCGATTATCTCCCTAAATGGCGTGGTTTATTCAGAATCTGTGCGGGTCGGGGGTGATCGCTTTGACGAAGCCATTACTACCCATGTGCGCCGTAATTACGGCAGCCTGATCGGTGAAGCTACTGCCGAGCGTATCAAGAAAGAGATCGGCTGCGCCTATGCTGCTGCTAATAATGAGCTTAGGGAAATCGATGTGCGCGGTCGTAACCTGGCAGAAGGTGTACCACGCAGCTTTACCCTCAACAGCGATGAAATACTTGAATTCCTGCAAGAGCCCCTGTCTGCCATTGTACAGGCGGTAAAAAGTGCGCTGGAGCAGTCGCCACCGGAACTGGCGTCAGATGTCGCCGAATCCGGACTGGTTTTGACCGGTGGCGGTGCCTTGCTCACCGGGATGGATAAATTGCTCTCTGAAGAAACCGGATTGCCCGTCATTGTCGCCGATGATCCCTTGTCCTGTGTCGCCCGTGGTGGCGGTAAGGCAATGGAGTTGATGGATGAGCAGAATATCGATCTGTTAACGCTGGAATAGGCCAAATCCCGGGTTAGCAGCCTGTCGACAAAAAACCGGGCACAGGTTCCCTATCGGCACGGCTATAGCTATAATTCAGGCCATTCGAGACTCCTTTAAGGAGGTTTTCCAGCTATCGACAAGACCCTGTTTACCAAAGGCGTTGCCCTCGAATACCGGGCGCTCGCCTTCATACTGCTGTCGGTCTGCGTCATGTTCGCAGATAGCCGATTTGGGTATCTGGAGAAGCTTCGCTTTGGTCTCGGCTATGCGACGGCCCCGGTTTACTGGGTCGCGGATATTCCCACCCGGGTGTCGTTCTGGATAGACGATGTCTTCGTATCCCGTACCGACCTGCTGCAAGAAAACGAGAGCCTGAGGGAGCAGTTACTGGTCTCTCAGCGGGGATTGCAGGCGATGGAGAGTCTCGTTAGCGAGAATAGCCGTCTGCTTGACCTGCGTGAATCCACTCGCAGCATCGGCGGCAAAGTCTTGCCTGCAGAGATTATCAATATTTCACCTGATCCGAATTCCAAGCGTGTGCTGATTAATAAAGGTGCTAACGAGGGCGTCATGGTCGGACAGGCCTTGCTGGACGTCAACGGCTTGATGGGCCAAGTTGACCAGGTCCTGCCTTTCACCAGTTGGGTCTTGCTGCTAACCGATGCTCATCACGTGACACCAGTAGAAGTAAATCGCAACGGTGAGAGGGCGCTGGCTCGTGGCAGTCGCGGCACGGCTCCGGAGTTGGATCTGGAGTTTGTAACTCAGACTCAGGACATGAAGGCTGGTGATCTGCTGGTGAGCTCAGGCATGGGACAGATCTACCCGAAAAATTACCCGGTGGCGGAGATAATCAGTGTCTTTGCGGACCCGGGTCAGGATTTCGCCGTGATCAAGGCGCGGCCGTTGGCACAGATTGCCAGCACCCGTCATGTCATGGTGGTGCTGGAGCGGGCTACTGTGATAGATCAGGACCCCGCAGCGGAGGGAGCGGAAAAGCCTGCAGCAGATGCAGCGTCCCCCGTGCCGGTGGCCCAGGGACAGGGACTTCGACTCGCACCAGCAGAGGCTGACCAATAGGGTTTTTAATGCAACAACGCGCACACGCTATCTGGGTCATCTTCTTCACTTTCTTTATTGCCTACCTGTTGGCCATTGTGCCGTTTCCTGAGTGGGCGATGAATTTTCGGCCAGAGTGGGTGCCAATGGTGCTGATTTACTGGGTGATGGCGCTGCCTTATCGACTTGGCATCGGCAGCGCCTGGATGGTTGGTTTGCTGCTGGATATTCTGGAAGGGTCTGTATTAGGATTAAATGCGCTTGCACTGGTTATCATTGCCTATGTCACCTTGAGCTTGCATCAACGCATGCGAATGTTCACCAGTCTGCAACAAAGCGGTCTGGTATTCGCATTGGTGGGTTTGAATCTGATGCTGTGCCATTGGTTGCAGATTATTACCGACCAAACGGTAAACTCCGCCCTGCTGTTTCTGATGGCTGCCCTCACCAGCGCAGTACTCTGGCCATCCCTGTTTCAATTGTTGCGCCAGATACGACGAAGCTTTGACGTGCACTAAGCGGCGTGCCTAAATTTAGCACTCAAGCCCAGCCCCGAATTTTATTGGCATCAGCGTCTCCGCGCCGGCAGGAACTGCTGTCCCAGATTGGCATTTCTTTTGAGACGGCGAGCCAGAATATCGACGAGTCACAGCTGGCGGGAGAGTCTGCCAGCGCTTATGTGCGCCGCATGGCTACTGAAAAGGCGGAATCTGCGCTCAAAGGGGTATCCCCTCAGAGCAATTGGCTGGTAGTCGCTGCCGATACCATTGTAGTTTGCGATGAGGAAGTTTTTGGGCAACCGACTGGTCGTAGTAATGCTATGGACATGCTACTGCAATTGTCTGATCGTGAGCATAAGGTCTTGACCGCCGTTACGATCGCCTCGACCGCAAGACTTGAGTCCTGTGTGGCAGAGTCGGTGGTGAGCTTTCGCGAAATTAGCCCTGCAGAAGCGAGCGCCTATTGGCGCACTGGCGAGCCGGCGGGAAAAGCTGGAGGCTATGCTATTCAGGGCTATGCCGCGGTATTTGTAAAGAAGCTTAATGGTAGCTACAGCGCTGTGGTGGGATTGCCGCTGTATGAAACCATGTAGCTACTGAATAAATTTGCTGTTGCAGCGATCAGCACGGACCTGGCAGTCACAACGGAAGCCTGAATTGAGCGAAGAAATACTCATAAATGTCAGCCCCATAGAGACCAGGGTTGCACTCATCGGAAATGGCATGCTCGAGGAAATTTTTATCGAGCGTCACAACTGCCGCGGCCATGTCGGCGATATCTTCATCGGTAAAGTCGCGCGGGTAATGCCGGGAATGGAAGCCGCTTTCGTCGATGTGGGCCTGGAGCGGGCGGGGTTCTTACATGCCGCCGATATTTCACCGATCGGCAGCGATGGTTTCGAGGTGCGTGATGAGGCACATAAATCGATTCAGGAGCTACTACGCGAAGGCCAGAGACTCATCGTCCAGGTCGCGAAAGATGCCATCAGCACCAAGGGTGCGCGTCTGAGCACACATCTTACCCTGCCTGCACGCAATCTGGTCTACCTGCCACGCAGCCAGCACATGGGTATTTCTCAGCGCCTCGAACAGGAGGACGAACGGGAAAGGCTGCTCGCACTGCTAGCCGAGTGCTTGCAGCAACAAGGCTGGGATCAGCAAGGCGGATTCATTATTCGCACTGCAGCCGCGGCGGCGACGGCGGATGATTTTATTGAAGATATTCGCTTCCTGAGGCGACTCTGGTCCAAGGTCGAAAAGCGTATGGCAAACAACAGCGAGATTATGCCAGTGTATCGGGAAGCCCCGCTTTATATGCGCACAATCCGTGACCTGATGACACCGAAAGTCGAAAAAATCCGCATCGATGATGCTGATTCCTGCCAGCAGATCGAACATTTTCTTGATGAGCACCTGCCGAATCTGGCTACCAGCGTCGAGTTCTACAACGGCGACAGCCCCCTATTCGAATTCTGTGGTATCGAAAGCGGAATTAACAAAGCCCTGAGTCGACAGGTGAAACTCAAATCGGGGGGCGACCTGATTATCGATCAAACTGAAGCGATGACGACTATCGATGTGAATACCGGTGGTTATTTAGGCAGTCGAAATCATGCTGAAACTGTGCTTAAGACCAATCTTGAAGCGGCAACGGCGATCGCGCGGCAATTGCGGCTGAGAAATCTCGGTGGGATTATTATCCTCGACTTTATCGATATGCTCGATGATGAACATAAACGCCAGGTGCATCGAACCCTGGCCAAGGCGCTGGAGAAAGATCGCGCCCGCACTGTGATTACCGAAATATCACAGCTGGGTTTGATTGAGATGACGCGCAAGCGCACCAGAGAAAGTCTTGGCCAATTTCTCAATAGTCCTTGTGAGGCTTGCGAAGGTCGTGGTTTTCAAAAATCGGTGGAAACTGTTTGCTATGAAATTTTCCGTGAAATTATGCGCATCGCCAGCACCGCAGAAAATGATATGTTGCTGATAGTTGCGACTCAACCGGTGGTAGACAGGCTACTTGAAGAGGAGTCCGCTAGCCTCGCCACGTTGCTGGAATTAGTGGGGAAGACAGTCAAATACGAAGTCGAACCCATGTATACTCAAGAGCAATTTGATGTGGTTCTGCATTAGCTGACGAACCATTGGCAACGGGGTGCAGACGGATCTTCAGCTCTGGTTCAGCCTGCCTGCGTTATACCCTGTAGTCTGTGTTTAAGCATGGCAATTCTCAAGCAGCGAGACACCTAAACTAATACACCAGTATGCTAATTACCATTCTTAAGAAGCTTCGACAACAAATTGTGCTGCTGCTGGCAGTATCTCTGGTGTTGTTAGCGGCCTATGTAAGTATCGGCAGGCAGTTCATGCCGGCGGTGGCCGGCTACACGGAATTTTTCGAAGAGCAGTTCTTACTCCGGGTCGGTGTGCCGGTTACCGTCGAGTCACTAAGCGGTGGCTTTCAGGGTTTCAATCCCATCATTGGTGCAAACGGACTTAGCCTGATGATAGATGATAATCAGGATACTGCAGACAGTTCCGGGCAGGCACTGCGGCTGGGAAGTGCCACGGTGGTTCTGGATGTGCCCAGAAGTATTTGGCAGCGGCAGTTGGTGATAGAAAATATAGTTATCGATAATGTAGCGATCAATATCGTTCAGAATGAGGCCGGCGAGTGGAGCTTGCAAGGCCTTAATTTTGAAGGCGGTGGCAATGCAGATCTAAATGATGCTTTTCAGTTGATTCAACGCTTTGCAAGGCTGAGCCTGACTAATGTCTCGATTCACACGCAATCCCGAGATGGCGATGAATTCAGTCTAAGCAATGGTTCAGCGACAATTCGTAATCTCGGGCTGACTCACCAAATACACATCAATGCGAATCCCGATAACGGCGTGCAACAGATCGCGATTTCACTGGAAATTGAAGGCAATGAAATCGACACAGCCAGCGGCCGGCTGCATGTCGATATACCCGAGTCAAATTACTCCAGCCTCTTTAGTGGTGTGGAAATAGCGAATATTTCTGTGCAGCAAGTTACTGGTGGTGGCGATTTGTGGCTGGCGCTGGAAAATGGACAACTGAGTGGGGCGGTCGCGGAAGTAAAGATGCCTAGTATCACATTAATTGCCGCTGGCGCCGAGCCATTTACTCTAAATCGCTTAGCTGGAAAATCTGTTCTGGAAAAAAATGAACAGTCGGAAACCTGGCGTCTTGCGCTGGCTGATATGTCTGTGTCCTGGCAAGAACTGAATTGGGCTCCCTTTAATATGTATCTGGAATTTGAGCCTGGAGAGAGTCTGCTGGCTCGCGCTGATACTATTGATCTGTCCCTGCTCGCGCGCGTTGCAGTAGATAGCGGAATATTAAGTGCAGAGTTGCAAACGCAGTTAGAGGACTACTCGCCACGGGGTAGTCTGGAGAATTTTGATCTGTACTTGCCGCTGTCGGCCAGCAGTGATGGACCGCTTAGCCTGCAAACCAATGTCGTCAACATCGATGTTGCCTCGGTGGGTGGGGTTCCGACTATGTGGGGTATTAACGGTTATGTCGAAGCCAGCTACGACCCAGTTAATCGGCTTGCCACGGGATTTGCCGATCTCGAGTCCGAAAGCTTCAGTATTAATATACCCAGTTTGTTTACCCGCACCTGGGACTACAATTATGTCAATGGTCGCATCGGTTTCCATGTCGACCTCAGCAATGGTACCGATGTAAAAATTGTAAGTGGCGCCCTGGTTGCTAACTCCGATGCGGTTGATGGCCGTGCCGTGTTCACTTCAACACTGCATCAACCTCTCGAAGGCGAAACCAGTGCGGATTTCGAACTTTTGGTTGGCGCCAGCAGAGTGGACGCCACACAGAAATCCCTGTATCTGCCCGACAGTCCGATGGTGGAGGAGGGCTTGCGCAATACTATGCAGTGGTTGGACCGAGCCATACTCGATGGTGAGCTTTACGACAGTGGCGTCGTTTACAGAGGTTCGACGGTAGTGGGGGCGGCAGCGGTTACCAAAACCTTTCAGAGTTTCTTCCTGTTGGCGGATGGTGAGTTGGAATTCAGCGATGAATGGCCGCAATTGCAGGGCATAGATGCGTTGATATTGACTGACGACAGCAACATCGATGTGGAAGTGAATAGCGGTCAGAGCATGGGCATGGAAATGAGCCAGGTAACTGCCGCTGTGCGCCCCGACGCTGACCAGCGCAGCTGGCTAAGCATCAACGGGCAAGCCCGGGGTAGCACCGCTGCGGGATTGGCCTACCTCCAGGTTGCGCCTGTAAATCAACAGTTCAGAGACAGCCTCGCTAACTGGGAAGCGCAGGGTGAATTTTCTGCCGGCATTAATGTGCGGCGGCCGTTCAATCAACCGGGCACCAGCACCGATGTCAGGCTTGAGATAGAGTTGACTGACAACCAGCTCAGTATCCCGGACTATGCGCTCGATCTCAGCGCGGTATCTGGACTGGTCATTTTCGATACGAGCAGTGGCCTGGAGCCAAGTGAGCTTACTGCCGAGCTGTTCGATCGGCCAGTGCAGCTTGCACTTTCATCACAATTCTCTAATGCTGAATTGGAAGTTATAAACGTGGAAGCGGCAGGTTCGGTGGATCCCGCGCGCTTAATTGAGTGGCCCCTGCACAGCAGTTTTGCCCGAGATTTGCTGCGCCGTATGGACGGTGAGATGAATTATGTCGCCAGCATAGCGTTACCACAGGGAGTGGCGGCGGGCAATAGTACACTGCTTCTAGAGTCTGATTTGCGCGGCGCCCGGCTCTCCCTGCCCCAACCTTTGTCTAAATCCGCTGACAGCGTAATGCCTCTGCGACTCAATATTAGCTTCGGTGAAATTGAGCAGGACATCGAGGGCTATATGGGCAGTGATCTGAATTTTAATCTCAAGGTTGCGAATGGTTTTATGCGCAGTGGCGTCGTCTACGCCGGCACCGGCACGCCGGACGGTAATCTGCAGAGCCTGTTGAACAGTAGGACCGAGGGTGTGGCAATCCTCGGTGCAGTGAAACGCCTGGAGCTGTCAGAGTGGACCGATTTCCTGGGTGGGCTGACGACCGCCAGCAATCCGGCGCAGGGCGTAGAGGAGGCCATAGCCTTCGTCGACATCAGAACCGATGTGTTTGAGCTCTATGGTGAGGAGTTGCCTGCTATGGATATACGCATCGAGCCAGCTCCAGATCGACCGTTTTGGGAGGTGGGTTTGACGAGTGAGGCAATGTTAGGGCAGGTAAATATTCCATTCGATAGCAGTGATTATACCGAATTGAAGCTGGAGCACTTGCGACTGCCCAGAGAAGAGGAAGAGATACTGCCGGCACTTGAAGCGGAATCGCTGGAATCTGACGTAGCGGAAACCCAAGTGGCGGAAATTGCCGCAGCGGAGCTTATCGATGTGATGGCGGATATTGATCCCCGGGAACTGCCGCCGATGCGTTTCGATATCGCCGACTTCAGCATTGGTTCGCGACCCTTTGGTAGCTGGAAATTCCAGTTGGACCCTACCTCAGAAGGCGCGGATATCAGTGATCTGCGGTTCGATTTCAGAGGCTTGCGACTGGGTCTGGATGCTGTCGAAGCAGATGTTCAGCCCCCGCAAGCAGACTCCGAAGTAGCACAGGAAGACGACACAGTCGTCAACGTAGCAGCGACAGCGCCCCGGTTCCGCTGGCTGTATGATGGACGGGAACACCACAGTATGCTGGACGGTGTGTTATATGCCGACGACATTGGGCAGGTGCTCACTGCCAATGGTTATACCGCCAGCCTGGAAAGTAGCAGCGCAGTATTCGACGTCAGCCTCGACTGGCCCGGTTCGCCGGCATTTTTTGCCGCCGATGGCTTGAGCGGCAACATGACGCTGGAAATAGGATACGGCCGATTTTTGCAGGGCTCTGGTGCTACTGGCGCACTTAAACTCATTAGTATCATTAATTTTAATGCGATAATGCGGCGCCTGCGCCTGAGTAATGACCTGACGCAAAGTGGTCTGGCCTTTGATGAAATTAATGGTGAAATGCTGCTCGAAGATGGCGTGGTCACAATCCAGGATCGTCTGGTGATTTCCGGCCCTTCGAGTCTGTATCAGATTACCGGTAAGCTGGATCTGGCCGCTGAATCAATTGACGGCGAGATGTATCTGACTCTGCCAGTGAGTGACAATATCCCCTGGATTGGATTGTTGACTGCCAATCTGCCGTTGGCTGTCGGTGCCTATCTGTTTGATCGAATATTTGGCAGCAGCGGCATCGACAGCTTGACCAGTGCCGTCTATACGCTGCAGGGCCCCTGGGAAGACCTGGAACCGCAGTTCAAGCAGGCTTTTGGCTCTCCCGGGGACGCTCAAGAAGACGCTGCAGCGGTGCAATAGGGATCTGCACAGCAGCAAATGCTTTCCGTCCCAGCCCACTCATCCCAGCAAAAAAACCCGGCACTTACTTGCTTACAAACGATTTGGAGCCACCGGGTGCTTTAAAACCCCATGTTCTTCATTTATGATGCGGCGTCGTTGCATTCGCATTCGCCTCGATGAAATCGAGACCTGTTGTCATAAAGAGGCATTGGTATTAACAAAATTGGTATTAACAAGAGTCTGGTAAGTAATCTGCTTGCTGCAGCACTGGTGATAGTGGGACTCAATATTCCCGAGCCCTATCAATTGTACGTGTTAAACACGGGCCTATTCGCGCTTTCTGGTGGTATCACTAACTGGCTGGCAGTGCACATGCTGTTCGAGCGGGTGCCGGGGTTCTACGGGTCCGGGGTGATTCCCCTGCGGTTCGAAGAATTCAAGTTGGGTATCAGAAACCTCATTATGGGGCAGTTTTTCAAACAGGCGGATCTGGAGGCGTTCTTTCACGGTAGCGGAGATACTTCGGAAAATCTGGCGCATCAGCTTAAACAGGCAATAGATGATCTCGATCTGGAGCAAGCCTTCGAATCACTCCTGGATATAATCATGGCCTCATCTTTTAGTGGAATGCTGGGTATGTTGGGTGGGCGCGACGCACTGCAGCCCCTGAGGACGCCTTTTACCGATAAAATGCGAGATTTTTTTGAAGAGCAGTTTTCTTCTTCCGGGTTTGAGGAGCAGATTCAGTCGGCGTTGAAATCCGCACTGAATGAAGACGCGATTCGTAACAAGCTCGAAGCTATGATCGATCAGCGCCTGCAGCAAATGACACCGCTGATGGTAAAGGACATTGTTCAGGATATGATCAGAAAACACCTGGGCTGGCTGGTGGTGTGGGGTTGTGTCCTCGGTGGCGCTATCGGCCTGCTTGTTACCATCGTAACGGGTTTATAGTCGATGTAGTTTAGCCACAAAGCTCGTGAGCAATTCCCAAAAGATCAAAATTATTGGAAATATTCTTAATTTTCATTGATTGTTACTTAACTACCCTGTTGCCAGCGCTTTAATTGAATTCCCATTCTATTTTTTTGTGAAGCTGCAATAATTCCCGGACTATTTAGGATTGGTTTTCTCTGATGGGCTAAAAGTGTGAGCGATATCACGAATTTTTCCATTATTTTTGTCGTTAGACTTGTCCTGAATCAATGTAATAGCGCTTCGCTAAAAATAGTCAAAAATATTTCTAATTCAGTGATGTAAATAATATTTCGCTGTAATATAATAGCGCGCCTTCAAAATTGGCGCTCAAGAATTCACTGCAAGGCAGCAAATTTTTGATTCTAACGCAACCATTAACTGTACTGAGTAAATTGATATGGCACGACCAGTTGAATTTGATGAAAACAAAGTTTTAACCAATGCAATGGAGCAATTCTGGAAAGAAGGATACGAAGCAAGCTCGGTCCAAACACTCCTAGACTGCACAGGAATTAACAGAGGAACTCTCTACAATTCCTTTGGTGATAAAAGCACATTCTTCAAATCTTGCGTCGATCAATACAACAAGATCGTTGACAAGCAAATAGCTGCATCACTCAAAAATGGGAAATTAGCTGGATGGGATGCCATCGATGCCTATTTTGATGAAGCGGTCCTGAAACTATCCAACAAGCATCGGGCCATGGGCTGCATTTTGGTGAATTCGCTGTGCGAGAGCATCAATTACGACAAGGATATGAAAAAAGTCGTACGTGCGTCTCTGGCAACTATACGCAAGGCACTGCTCGCCAAACTGAAAGAAGCGCACAAGAAAGGCAAGGTCAAGAAGGGCATCAGCGCTGAATTTGCGGCCGACGTTCTGATGAATACATTGCATGGCGTCCGCGTTAATGCTCGCGATGGCAAGAATGCCAAGCAGTTAAGGGATCTGATTAAATTCAATGTAGCGTCATTGAAGAAGTAAAGCCCATAAAATACAATGGCTTAGACAAGTTCTGAAAAGGAGGCTATAGCCTCCTTTTCAGCGATTTGAAACAGATCTTTACTACGCTTTTGCATCTTCGAGAATGATTGCTATACTCTCGTCTGTTTTGGACCTTCTCGCCTGAATGTTATGGCGATTCGGCGGTGTTCACCCAGACCACGAATTAATGCACGAATTAACGGTAGTGGCAGAATTAGCAGGTAATAACAATGAAGAAAATTGCAGGTAGAAGGAAGACTGACGAAGGTGGTATCGACCTCACGCCGATGTTGGATGTGGTGTTTATCTTGTTGATCTTCTTTGTCGTCACGGCGACATTCCTTTCCGAAACCTCGATCAGCGCTGCCAGTAGCGACAACAACAGTGATCAACAGCCACCGGATGATGCTAAGAAGAACATCCTGTTTGAAATCGAAGCGAATAACGAGATTATCCTGAACGGTAATCCACGGCCTATTATCGCGACCCAGGTTAGATCCAATATTGACCAATTGAAGGCGGAAAACCCTGCCGCTTCTGTCATTATTCAGCCTAATGATGACTCTGACGTGAGTACCCTGGTGATGATAATGGATGCGGCGCGGCAAGCGGGAATGACAAATATTTCTATCGTGGAACCCCGATAACTAACAAGACACCAGATAATGGGGAACTAACTCAACGCACTGTCAATTGACGGTGCGTTTTCCGTTGCGGCATCCGCAAATACAGCATGCGATTAGCCCTTATTATCCGGAAATTTGAGCAAACAGGCCTTATTGTTCTGTAGTGCCCCCAGATATTGATACACTCACCGCCTTATGAAAAATCGTTGGGAAGAAGCAGAAGCCGGTAGCCACGAGGCTGACGAGCATACCGGATTGCGAGTCTACAGCTCTCAATTGCTGGGTGCTGATGCGGATCTGGTGTTGCATGGTGGTGGTAACACCTCCGTGAAGGGGACACTTCTCAATGCCTTCGGTGCGAGCGAGCGGGTGCTGTTTGTCAAGGGCTCTGGCTGGGATCTGCGCACTATCGAGGCCGCCGGATTTCCACCCGTAAAACTGGATTACCTGTTAAGACTGGGTGAGCTTGAGGCCTTGTCTGACAGCGAAATGATGCGCCAGCTGCGCCTGGCTCTGCTGGATCCCACCGCGCCAACCCCCTCGGTGGAGGCCATCTTGCACGCCCTGATCCCGCACAAGTATGTGGATCACAGTCATGCTGACGCGGTGGTCGCTATCAGCAACACCCCGGATGGTGAGCATATCCTGCAGGAAATCTACGGCTCTGAAGTCTTGATTTTGCCCTACGTGATGCCCGGTTTTATGCTGGCGCGGCAGGTGCGGGATGCTACCAACGCAGTGAACTGGGAAGAAATCCGCGGCATTGTGCTGCTGCACCACGGTATTTTTACCTTTAATGAAGATCCCAGAGCCAGCTATGACGCCATGATCGAATTGGTGGCTAAGGCCGAGGACTATCTGGCAGCAGCAGTTACACCGCAAAGCATTGCCCACGGGGACTACCAGGCAACTGCTACCGACTGTCTGCAACTCACCGAACTGCGTCATGCTGCAGCCAACGTATTCGGTGCGCCGATGTTGCTGAGGCTGGACAGCTCGACACCAGCTGTTGGCTTTGCCAGTCGCTCGAACTGTGATGATCTTGTCACCCGTGGGCCGCTGACACCGGATCACAGCATACACACAAAGGCTTTTGCCGCTGTTTTCGAAGATGATCCCTGTGCCGGCTTGCAACAATTTGCAGATTCCTACCAGGCTTATTTCGACACCCATGCCGCAGCGAGTCACCAGCGCCTCGACCTGATGCCACGGTTTGCGGTCTGGCGCAGCAAGGGTCTGGTTTTGCTGGCGGCGAACTACCAGCGCCTGCAGATTGTGCAGGACATCAGTCAACACACGATCAAGGCCATTCAGTGGGGCGAGGAGCTCGGTGGCTGGCAGGCTTTGCCGAGTCAGGACCTGTTCGATGTGGAATACTGGGAGTTAGAGCAAGCCAAGCTGAAGTCAGCGGCCAGTCGTCCGGAATTCGAGGGCAAGGTCGCGCTTGTGACTGGTGCCGCGTCTGGTATTGGCAAGGCCTGTGTGGCTGAGTTTGTCGCCAGGGGAGCCGTGGTGCTGGCATTGGATATCGCTGACGGTTTCGAAAGCGAATTTACCAGCCCGGCGGTGCTGTGTGTGAACTGTGACGTCACCCAGGCTGGCGCCATTGAGTCGGCATTGCAGCACGCCATACTGCGGTTCGGCGGTATCGACATGCTGGTCAGCAATGCGGGCAATTTTCCCCAGAGCCAGCGCCTGCAAGACATGGACGACGATGTCTGGGAAAAATCCATGGCGCTGAACCTTGGCTCTCATATGAAAGTAATCCGCGCCTGTCTGCCCTATTTGCAGCATGGACTGGAGCCGTCGATAGTCATTGTTGCGTCCAAGAATGTACCGGCACCGGGACCGGGAGCGGCCGCCTATTCGGCGGCCAAGGCAGGACTAACCCAATTGGCCAGGGTAGCTGCGCTGGAACTGGGAGAGGCGGGTATTCGCGTCAATGTGCTGCATCCCAACGCCGTTTACGACACTGCTATCTGGACCGACGAGGTCCTGAGCGCGCGGGCGGCGCATTATAATTTGAGCGTGGCAGAGTACAAGACTTCTAATCTGCTCAAAACTGAAGTCAAGGCCGCCGATGTGGCGAGAGCAGTGGCTCTGTTCGCGGGTAGCAGCCTGGCCAAGACCACTGGTGCGCAAGTCGCTGTCGATGGTGGCAATGAGCGGGTGATCTAAGCGCAATGATTATCGATGGTCAACACTATCAGAGTATCTGCTATGACGAAGCTAAGGACGAGGTCCATATCATCGATCAGACCCGCCTTCCCCATCGCTTCGAGACTCTGACATTAAATTCGCTGGATCAGGTCTGCCATGCCATTGCGGCGATGCAACTGCGTGGTGCGCCACTGATAGGGGTCGCCGCCGCCTATGGTATGTATCTCGCGCTCAAGACTGATCCCACGCAGCAGGCTCAGGCCCACGCCAGATTGTTGGCTACCCGTCCTACAGCAGTAAATTTGCAGTGGGCCTTGAGTCGCGTCACTGCGGCCCTGCAAGGTATTAGCAGCGAGCAGAAAGCTGCCGCGGCGCTACAGCTGGCGCGGCAAATGGAAGCGGAAGATATTGCGACCTGCGCCGCCATCGGTGCAGCCGGGGTCAGTGTCTTGCGAGACTTGTGGCAAGCCAAGGCAAACCAGGATCTGCCATTGAATGTGCTCACCCATTGCAACGCCGGTGCTCTGGCTACGGTGGATTGGGGCACGGCGCTGGCGGTGGTTTACAAGGCGGCCGCGGCTGGAATTCCCTTACATGTGTGGGTCGATGAAACCAGACCCCGAAATCAGGGAGCAGCGTTGACCTGTTGGGAGTTGGGCCAGCAAGGCATCGCCTACACCTTGATTGTCGACAACGCCGGCGGTCATCTAATGCAGCAGGGACAGGTTGATGTCTGTATTGTCGGCAGCGACCGTACCGCCAGCAATGGCGATGTCTGCAACAAGATAGGTACCTATCTGAAAGCGCTGGCCGCCAACGACAACAATATCCCTTTTTATGTCGCGCTGCCCGTTTCCACCATAGACTTTGCCATCGTCGATGGCCTTAGCCAGATACCGATTGAAGAGCGGGAGGCGCAAGAGGTGTCTCATCTGCAGGGCATTGATGCCACTGGTGAGCTGAGGTCGGTGCGCATTGCACCGGAGGATGCGGCGCTAAGCAATTACGGCTTCGATGTGACGCCGGCGCGGCTGGTTACCGGATTGATTACCGAGCAGGGTGTAGTAGCGGCGACTGCGGCAGGAATCGCCAGCCTGAAACCGGCGCATCAGGGCAGCTCTGAATAACGCGGCGTAGCTCTCAGCGGGGCCCTAGCCTGGCGGCCACTGCATCCTGCGGCCACCGAGAATGTGCAGATGCAGGTGGGATACAGTCTGACCGCCGTCGCTACCGGTGTTTATCACGTAGCGAAAACCGTTCTCAGACAGGCCCTGATCTGCTGCGATCTGATTTGCCGCCAGCAGCAGTTTTCCCATCAATGCCTGATCCTCAGGCTCGGCCTGGGTGACATCACTCAGGTGTTTTTTTGGAATAATCAAGATATGTTGAGGGGCAGCGGCATTGATATCGTGGAAGGCGTACACATCCTCGTCAGAATAAACCTTGTTCGAGGGTATTTCCCCTGCGATAATTTTGCAAAACAGACAATCGTCTGACATGGTTCACTCCCTTGCTGTGCTCGATGCGGCGATGTTTGAGGAATTGCTTGGGGCAATAATAATGCGGCTCGCCGGTCATTCTAACGCAGTGGTGAAAATTTGAGTATTTCTGTGATGCGCCTAAAGGTCATATTGCTGGGCTGCCTGCTGAGCCTGCCTGTCTTTTTTCAGGGAAACAGTGCCCAGGGCAATGCAGCAGCGGCAGCAGTGTCGCCGACAATACCGGTGTATGGCATAAAAGTTGTCAACCAGTATCCCCACGATATCGGTTTTTTTACCCAGGGGCTGTTCTATCACGACGGCTATCTTTATGAGGGCACGGGCAAGCGTGGACTGTCGACTCTGAGCAAACGCAGCCTGGAGCGCAGCGAAGTGGTTATGTCCCACAAGCTAAGCAATAGCTATTTTGGCGAAGGTATCGAGCTGGTGGAAGACAGGATTTACCAGCTGACCTGGCAATCTCACATGGTCTTCGTTTACAACCGTGATAACTTTGAGCCGCTCACTACTCACTACAATGCCACCGAGGGTTGGGGCCTGGCCTACGATGGTGCCCATTTAATCCTCAGCGATGGCTCGGCAACGATTCAGTTCATGGATCCGGAAAATTTCTCACCGCAGCGAAAAATCACCGTTACCCTCAATGGCAGCCCGGTGCCTAATATCAATGAGCTGGAATACATAGACGGTGAAATTTGGGCCAATGTCTGGCAAACCGATTTTATCCTGCGTATAGATCCCGAGACCGGGGTGACAAATTCCTACATCGATTTAAGCGGCTTGTCCGAATACACTCAACTGGGTAGCAACGAAGCGGTGCTCAACGGAATCGCCTGGGACGAGGACCAGCAACGACTGTTTGTCACCGGCAAACACTGGGCCCACCTGTTCGAAATCGAATTGAGTACGCCTTGACCCCAGTTCCCAATCAGTGTCCCTTATTCGATGTTGCCTTTTAGTCTCAAAACTACTCCTCTGGAAATCAAAGCGCTGATTCTTGTCGGGCTTTCTGTGCTATTGATTGCCTGTGAGACGGTGAGTTACTACACGCAGGCGGCACGCGGCCAGATGGCGATCGTCTTCGGCAGAGAAGATATTCAGCGCTTGTTGAGTAGTGAGAAGCTGCCGTCAGACCTGGCTGAAAAATTTACCGCCGTTCTCGCTATTCGAGACTTCGCTGAGCGAGAGTTACGCTTGCCCGTCGGCGATAACTACCGGACCTATGTGGATGTTGAAAGAGAACATGTGGTCTGGAATGTGTTCGCCGCGCCAGAATTTTCGACCGAAGCGGTTAACTGGTGTTATCCCATCGCGGGTTGCGTCGCCTATCGAGGGTATTTTTCTGAAGCAGCCGCTCTCAAATTCGCGACAGAGTCCGAACGGCAGGGCTTCGATGTCTACACTGGTGGCGTTGACGCCTATTCGACTCTGGGTTGGTTCGATGATTCCTTGCTCAGTACGGTGTTGAGCCGCCCCGATTACCAGTTGGCCTCACTCATTTTTCATGAACTGGCACATCAGGTCGTCTATGTCCCCGGTGATACGACTTTTAATGAAAGCTTTGCTACGGCGTTGGAAACAGAAGGTCTGCGGCGCTGGTTGTTGCAGCGCAACCAGGCCGACACCATTGCAATCGCCAGTATCAGTCGTGGCAAACAGCAGCAGTTCGTCGAGTTGGTCAGCGTCTATCGCGAGAAGTTTGACGCTCTCTACCAGCAAGAGTTGCAAGTCGAGGTGATGCGGGAACGCAAGCAGGCATTGCAACAACAGTTGCGTGTCGACTATGAAGCCAGCAAGGCGCAGTGGGACGGCAACGGGGGCTATGACAACTGGTTCTCAGACTCATTGAACAATGCCCAGCTGTCTACGGTGAGTTCCTACAACGATCTGGTGCCATTTTTTCAGCAGCTACTCACGCAAGTCGATGGCGATCTCGAGGCTTTCTATCAGCGAGTGGGGGAAATCGCGGCGCTGGATGCGGAACAGCGGGAGCAGATAACGCTGAAGTAGAGTCGTTGCCTGCATCTAGAATATAGATTCTATAACCGCCGGACTGTTAAGCGGATGCGCCCCCTCGGGAAGCTCTATCTGCGGTAGTCGGAACGAGCGCACTTGTTGAGCGGGTCGGCTGATTGCGTAGACAATTCTGTCTTCGGTAGATTTGTCGAAAGCGAAGGCCTGACCCTCGGCGTCGATCTCAATAGTCGCGATGTGCACGAGTTTCGGGCCCATTGTGGGTGCTGCCAATACGTACAGCTCCGGCCGGTCGTGACCGCTAAGATAGAGCAGCCCATCCGGGCCGATGGCGCCGCCTGATGCAGCCATAGGCTTCATGCGCTGGATCACGCTGGCCGGGATCATCCAGCCGCCCTGGCGGCGCCAGTTGCTGTCGTAGCGAGCGATGGCGGAGAAGCTGTGGTCTTTGCACTCCAGTCCGCCGGTTGCGTCGTAATGGGCGAAGCCGGCAATCCAGCCCGCGCCCAGTCTGTCAAACCAGGTTAGCGAGCCTTCCTCCATTATGCCCAGGCTGAATGACCTGGCGTGCTCCATGGTTTCTGTGTCAAAGATTTCGATGGAACTGGCCATGGGCAGTTCGGGGTAATTGGAGTTGGCGCACAGCAGTTCGGCGGCCTCCACGTAGCAGCTGTTGATGTGTCGAATCGGGCCGCCGCGCACACCTGCCCAGCGATCGACGAAGGCACCGCTGGTTTTCTCGTACTTGCCAATGTTGGAGTTTACGATGGCGTAAAAATAATCGGCGTCGGCGGCCGCCCCTTGCCCGGCTTCACTGGCGTCGTAGCTGGCGATCGCTTCGGCCTGCAATACAGTGACCTCAACTCCGTCGAATTTCGGAATTTCAAGTTGTTGAGCTAACACTGAAATAGCGCCTACGGATATTGCCGCAATGGAAATAGCCAAAAGTCGATTCATGCAGAACCTCCTGTCTCGTGAGCCTGTGCGAAGTCAAAATGAATCATAATTCAGAGCTTCCTTAAAGTATTGTTCATTCGCTCAAAAGTGATCAGTACTTGGGCTTGCGGTGTTCGATGGCGTGCATTACAAGATCTGCCAGGGTTAATCTCCTTGTTGCCAGTATTCAAAGGCACAAGCCTCCAGGTGCGATGAAGCAATCCATAACGTCGAGCATAACATGCACACACAGACCTATTCCAAGCACTCTGGTTTTAGGGTGGACAAGAGCCAGTACGTACAGCGTGATGGGGAATATTGTGTGCAGCGGATGAAAACCAATACTGCAACGCGTGGGGTCGTAAATTGGCTCAGCCAGCAGGTGATCCAGGTCGATGAGCAGGCTCGCCAGCAACACTGCGTAGGTCTTTAACCAGCGGTCATGATAGCAGCCGACGGCGATGCAAAAGGGAGTCAGAAAATGCAGGAAGATGTGGAAAATGCGGGTGCCTTTGGCTTGAGCCTGGGTGGTGAAGCTTAGCGGATGTGAAGGGTACTATTTTTACTGGTAATACGGAATGACGGGACCGATTCAGTCGAATGTTGTGCTTTACTGTGAGTACAATGCATAAACTACTCGCACACCATTTAACGACTACACCTTGGCCAGGAAGTATTAACCGATGCAACTTATTCTCCATAGAGACGCGCTTACTAAAGTCGCCTCGATATTCTGTTTTTTGCTACTCCTTGGCTGTGCGCCGACGCTCAGCTTTAACGCCGATTTAGCAGCAGCTATAGCCTGGTATACCGGTGCAGCTGGTCACGTTGATGACGAGCGTGCCAGGCAATTATTGGAGCGGGCGGCGGCGACTGATGACGCCCTTGCCACCATGTGGATAGCCCGGGTGTATTCCACCGGACGCATGGGCTTCATGGAGGACAAAGGCCTGGCCCGGCAAATTGCATCCGTCGTGATTGACGAGGTTGAGCGGCTTGCCAATGTTGATGATCCCGAGGCCGGTTTCCTGATGGGAACTGCCTTCGCCGAAGGCCTGGGTAAAACCGTCGACCCGGCCGCCGCGGCGCACTGGTATGAACGCGCGGCGGTGCTGGGCAATATGTTGGCACAACACAATATGGGCAATATTTATGCCGCCGGTACGGGAGTTCCTCAAAATGACGCACTCGCCGTTTCCTGGTGGCGACAGGCCGCCGAGCAGGGCGATGCGATACCGCAATTTCGTCTGGCGGGTATGCTCGAAGCAGGTCGGGGGACCGGTCTCGACATCGCGGCGGCGACACGCTGGTATGAGGAATCTGCGCGTCGTGGTTATGCCCGGGCGCAGGTGGCACTGGATTGACTACTGCAGCAGTAGCGTGTGGGCGGCAACCATTGCGTATCAGCTAGGCGCAAACGCCAGCATTGCTTATACTGCTCGCACTTCTCTAAATTTCAAACCGGAGCCAGTATGTTCTCTAAATCTCAAACCGTAGTGATAGTAGGCTTGCTGTCAGCAGGCCTTGGGGCTACCAGTCTGTCCTGGGGACAGGCAGAAGATGATGCTATTCATGAACTGCTTGGTCGACTGGGACTGGAAAGTTACAAGAATACAATAAAAGGGCTCACAGAGTTTGGGGACAGGCGCCAGGGCACCACCCGTAATCGTGATGCAGTGGACTGGATCGAGGCTCAATTGCAAGCCGTTGGGTGTGTCAATACTCAGCGTATCACTTATACCTTCGATCCCGAGCCGCGCCCACCCAGAGCACCTCGGGCGGCAATGGCTGAAGTTGATTTAACTACCGCCAGCGGTGGCGAGGTCGGTCGCAACGGCAGCGGGCCGGGAGGTTCGTCAATCTATGGCTACCGTATCGGCACCGGCGTCAATCGCGATCTGGCAGCGCAGCCTGATTTGCAAATTCGGCAGCGCAACGTAGAGGAACCGGTTAACGGCGAGCGGCAAGAGGTTTACTGCACCAAAATTGGCACTACCTACCCGGACGAGATGTACATCATCGGTGCGCACATGGATGGCCACGGTGTTAATCAGGCGGTAAATGATGACGGCTCGGGAACGGCACTGGTTATGGAATTAGCCCGGATCTTCAGTTCTCCTGATGTGGAAACAGAACGATCGATTCGTTTTGCGCTATGGAACAATGAGGAAACTGGTCTCAACGGCTCCGGAGCCTATGTCGAACAGCGTAAGCATTTGCAGGGAATTGAGAATCCGCCTGGCTCGGGTCGCTTTCCTGAACCACGCTGGCTGGGGATGATCCAGCATGACATGATGCTTTGGGATCACGGTGCACCACGCGCAGACGGTAGCGTGAGCAGTGAACAGCGACCTGAAGCTGATGTCAATATAGAATTCCAGTCGGCTTCGGAACTTGCGGACGCATCGATGCGACTGGCGTTCATATTCAAGGCGGCCGCCGATGCCTATAACACCGACTACCCTGCCACTGTCGGTCCCCATATGACCAACACCGATTCCACTCCGTTCATGAACGTGGTGCCATCAATCAGCCTGCGGGAAAATGAACGTGGCGCCCACACTGGCGCCGGCTGGAATCCAACCTGGCACACACCACTGGATGTCTGGTCGACTTTTTCCGATAAAGATTTCCGGCTCGGCCTCAATGCAGCGCAAACCACCTTGTCAGCTGTCGCACAACTGGTTGGGGCATCCATCACTAAATAGAAGCAGTGGGTCCTGGTATTGCAGCTTATTCAAAAAGGACCAACGGAAAGCTAAATGAACAGTTAGGTTAGCCAATATCGTGGAGTCTTGGGGGTTTTACCAGCCCGTACAAGGACGCTTGTTGTAAAGAAGGCGAGGACGGTAATTGAGAGGAGAGGTACTCAGGGTCAGATCTTGGGTGTAAACGCCGGAATTTGGTATTGTGAACATGCAAGACCTGGCTCCGATAAGTTGTTAAGTTGTGAGTGTCCCCAATGCATAACAAACTCTTAGGAGTAGGATCATGAGAAAACCCGCTTTATTGTTCTTTTGTGTAACTGCAATGCTATCTATCTCTGCCATGGTGTGGGCGCAACCAGCGGATTATCCCATCATCGTGATTCCGACAGGAACTGACAACCCGGAGTTTCCTGTGGGCTATCAGACGCCATTTGACCAGGTAGAGATCATGGTGACAGAAAAGTTGTCGCCGAACCTCTATACGCTTCATGGTTCACAGGGCATCGATCGCTCACACCCAGACGCGTCCGGCGGTAGAGCGTTGGCGCTGTTTGGACCTGATGGAGTGCTGTTGGTTGACTCACAAAACCGACAGGTGGGAGATAAAACACTGGCGGCAATCCGCTCGTTTACCGATGCCCCTATCAAGGTACTGGTCAACTCGCATATTCACAGTGATCATACCGGCGCCAATGCCTTATTCGGACGCGAGGGGGCCTTAATCTTTGCGCAGGAAAATCTGCGTCTCGACATGATCAATCCCCTACGTCCCAACGGGCAACCGGCCCGACCGGTCGATCCGGCGGCGGTGCCGGTGGTAACCTATGAATACGACCCCGCCAAGCCTGGCGCGCCTGCCGTTACTCTGAATATGAACGGTGAAACAATCGATTTCATCCCCATGATGCCCTCGCATACTGCCGGAGACACCGTCATTCGCTTCCGCAACGCCAACGTACTCTACATCGAGGATTTCTACCGAAACTTCGGCTTTCCCTTCGCCGCTCAGACAAGTGGCGGTTCGATCAACGGCATGATCGAGGCAATTGATCTCATACGGACGATAGCCGGACCAGACACCTGGTTAATTCCCGGTCATGGCACACTCATCCATGAGGATGAGCTGTTGCCCTACCGCGCTATGCTGGTTGATATCGTGGCAAAGGTGACGTCGCTGCGCAATGAGGGCAAGTCGCTGCAACAGGTGCTGGCCGCGAACCTGACCGCGCCATATGCTGGATCGACTCAGGGCGACACGCAGCAAAGCCAGGATCGTTTTATCACGGCCGTGTATGATGAGGTAGAGGACTTCCCGCCTGTGGTAAACGGCAGACGGGCTATGCCGACACATCCCTAGTGTCTAACATAGGTAGGAGAGACGGATAATGATTAAACAAGTAATTGTGACTCTTGGTTTGTGTTTAGGCCTGGTTTTTTCGAATACTTTGCTGGCGCAGGGTTCTGCACAGTCCTCGCTGCCTGAGGGTGCCGGCAAGATGCTGGTGGAAAATCTCTGCTCAAGTTGTCATAGCACAGCGACGATTACGCAGGGGGCAGGTTTTGGCTCGGCGCTCGAGTGGCGACAATTATTCTCCACCATGATCGAACTGCCCGATGCTCAGGCCAATACCATAGCGGCGTATCTGGCCGAGCATTACCCTGAAGACACTTCAAGGCGACCCAATCTTATTGCTGGTGATGTTCAGATCGAAATTATTGAATGGACGGTTCCGACTCTGGGGCAGCGTGTGCGCGACCCCATCGAGGCGCCGGATGGATCAATCTGGTGGACGGGGATGTGGGCGAGTCTTACCGGTAGGCTCGATCCCGAAACAGGAGTGATGGAGGAGTTCCGGCTGCCACCGAGTTCACGGCCCATACCATTGTTCCAGATGACAGCGGCAACATCTGGTATACGGGGAATAGCAACGCCACTATTGGCAAACTCGACCCGGAGACCGGCATTATTACGGAGTTCAAGACTGAGGCAAGAGATCCACACTCGGCGACATTTCATCCCAATGGGAATCTCTATTTCACCGCCCAGGGCGCAGGCATGCTGGGGCGGCTGAACCCGGAGACCGGGGAGTTAAAAGAAATAGCAACTGAACCTCGCCCCTACGGTATTCAGGTGGGGCCGGATGGCACGGTATGGGTTGCTTATAACGGCACTAACAAGATCGGCGCGCTCGATCCGGACTCCATGGTAGTGAAATACTACGACGTGCCCGATCGCCGCACTCGCGTCCGTCGTCTGGGCCTGGACAGTGCAGGCAAGGTCTGGTTTGTGAATTCCACCATGGGTAAGATCGGTCGCCTCGATCCGGCGACTGGTGATATAAAGCAGTGGGATTCTCCCAGTGGTGCCTCATCCCATCCCTATGCCCTCGCAGTTATAGATGATGTTATATGGTACAACGAATCCGGCATGCGTCCGGACGCCCTGGTGCGATTTAATCCCCGTACCGAAACCTTTCAGAGTTGGGCAATTCCATCCGGTGTAGGCATCGTGAGAAACGTCTGGCCCACTGCAGACGGTAATTTGCTCATACATCAGAGTAGTTCGAATCGAGTGGGGATGGTAAAAATAAATTAAAAGAAACTTTAGGGGACACTAATAGGTTAATAGCTTAAGGCTAGTGGTCAGAGCTCTATGCTTGTTAAGCCATTAACCTATTAGTGTCCCCTGTTTCAAGGAACAGGGAAATTGTTATGGGTGATCTATCTCGCAGAAAATTTTTGGCCGCACTTTCCGTGCTGGGACCAGCCTCCGTCGCTGGCAGTAGGCTCTTTGCTCAGGCTGGCAGTCCCAGCAATGCGTTGGACCCTTATCCTGCGCAGTGGCTACCCACTGGCATCAGGTCCCGTTTCGTTAACAATGTTAACGGCCTGCGCGTACACGTGTTGGAAGCAGGCTACGAAAGCGCCAATCGACCGGCTTTGCTGTTACTGCATGGATTTCCAGAACTGGCGTACAGCTGGAGAAAAGTGATGGTGCCGCTGGCACAGGCCGGCTATCACGTCATCGTGCCCGATCTTCGTGGTTACGGACGCACCACTGGCTGGAACGCAGATTACGACACCGACCTTACACCTTTTCGCATGCTCAACCGGGTGCGGGATGCGCTGGGACTGGTGTCGGCGTTTGGCTATAGATCTGTCGCTGCAGTGATAGGCCACGACTACGGGTCGCCGGTTGCGGCCTGGTGCGCGGTTACCCGGCCCGACGTTTTTCGATCGGTGGTGCTGATGAGTGCGCCTTTTGGTGGCACCGCAGCCCTGCCTTTCGATACGGCCGATGATCCTCCTGTGGCGACTGGCGAAATTGGACCAAGTATTTACGACGACCTGGCAGCACTGCCGCGGCCGCGCAAGCACTACCAGCGTTACTACAGGACTCGCGGCGCGAATGAGAATATGTGGCACGCCAGACAAGGCATTCATGACTTTATTCGTGGCTATTACCATTTCAAGAGCGCCGATTGGGAAGGCAACATACCCCATCGGCTTAGCGCCAGAACGGCGACAGAATGGGCGAAGATGCCCAATTACTACATCATGAACCTCGAGCAGGGCATGGCAGAAACCGTCGCAGCAGTCATGCCTTCGGCCGCTGCAATAGCAGCCAATAGCTGGCTCCCGGATCGGGAATTACAAGTCTATGCCGAAGAGTATGGGCGCACCAGCTTTCAGGGTGGCCTCAACAGCTACCGCATGGGTGGCACCAGTATCGGCGTAGAGGAAATGCAGATATACGCCGGTAGAACCATCGATCAGCCTTCGATGTTTATCAGCGGCGCCAGTGATTGGGGTACCTATCAAAGCCCCGGTGCCTTCGAGCGCATGCAGCAAAGAGCCTGTACCGATATGCGCTCAACACATCTTGTTGCCGGTGCCGGACATTGGGTACAGCAGGAACAGTCCGCAGCAACCGCCGCCCTAGTACTCGATTTTCTCGACACTATAGCTTAATTTGCTGTGACCAGGCCTATTATTTTCAAACAGCTTTTTGATCAAAGCTCCGCAACTTTTTCCTACCTGTTGGCCGATGCGGATTGCGGCGAGGCCATATTTATCGATACGGTCTACGAACAACACGAGCGTGACGTGTCGCTGATCCAGGAGTTGGAACTGAAGCTTTTGGCTTGCCTGGAAACCCACTGTCACGCCGACCACGTTACCGGCGCCTGGCTGCTAAAGCACACAACTGGCTGCCAACTTATGGCGTCGCAGCAGTCGAATATCGAAATGCTGGATCGTGCTCTGGCCGCAGGCAGCAAGGTGGAGTTTGGTGCGTATGCATTAACAGTTTTAGAGACGCCCGGGCACACCGATGGATGCATCAGCCTGGTACTCGAAGACCAATCGATGGTGTTTACGGGTGACAGTCTGCTGATTCGTGCCTGTGGGCGTACAGATTTTCAGCAGGGTTCGGCACAGAAACTGTTTCGCTCCATCAAGGATAAACTGTTTGCGTTGCCGGATGCATGCATCGTCTATCCTGCGCACGACTATTCCGGGCGTACCGCCAGCAGTATTGGTGAGGAGAAAAAGTTGAATCCTCGTATCGGTGGGCAAGCCAATGAAAATGACTTTGCCGGCTACATGGATAACATGCAATTACCTCATCCCAAGCAGTTGAAGTTTGCTGTACCTGCAAATATCAAGGCCGGTCGACCGGAAGATGATCAGTTGCCCAGGCAGCCAGACTGGGCTGCTGTGGTGATTACTTACAGTGGGGTGATGGAGGTGTCGCCGCAGTGGGTGGCGGCGCACATGAGTGATATTCATATTTTGGATGTGCGTACCGCGGTGGAGACGGCAGAAGAGAGTACACGAATTTCCGGCGCGCAGATGATTCCAATCGACGAATTGCGGGAGCGCATCGATGAAGTGCCGCGAGATGCTCCAGTCATGACGATATGTCGCTCTGGCAAGAGATCGGTATTGGCTTTCAATATCCTGCAGAAATCCGGTTGGGAGAAAGTCGCAAATATCAGCGGTGGCCTGTTGCGTTGGAATGAGGACGGCCTGCCAGTGTGGAAGACTCAATAGCAATCGATCATTTGGACTTCCCAGCTTTTGCTAGACACTTTCTAGCCTGGGAAAATAGTCTTCTTCAAATTGTGCCAGGAATTCACTGAATCGGCATGTTCAAACTACTGTATTTTTACTCTGACCCTAATTCTTAAACTATCAAAGCTTGCTTATAAGAATATTGTTTTCTTGCTGCCTCCGGCCTTTATTTAATGGCCTTGCCAAGATCAACAGCAATTGCGAATAGAAGGCAGCGGGCTCTTAAATTCCAGAAAATAGATTTACTTGTGATTGTTGAAATGTAAATTAAGTATTTAATCATCAATAAGATAGAAATTATTTCAAGATAAGTGCGGGGGCGCCTGCAGCGGTGTTGGAGACTCTGCCGACGACCCTGGCGTGGCTGCATCCGGCGGCTTTGAGCGCCTGTAGACAATCTTCTGCTACGGCTTCCGGCACACTGGCGATGAGACCACCAGCTGTCTGTGGATCAAACAAGAGCTCAAAAATAGGATCGCCTCTAAACGCCTCGTCGTTATAGATGCTTTTCTGTACCAGGCTATTATCATTGTGCAGCGAGCTGAAAATTTTTCTTTCCAATGTCTCCAGGGCACCATCGAGAACCGGCAAGTCACCAATACTGAGTTCCACTTCCACATTATTTGCAGTCATCATTTCCAGTAGATGACCCGCCAGGCCGAAGCCGGTGACATCCGTGCAAGCCGTTGCCTTGTGTTCGACGAAACAGCGTGCCGCCTGCCGATTTGACAGTAGCATCTGTTGCAGAGCGGCGTCCATCCATTGGTGCTGTGCTTGATAACGCATATCCGCGGCGAGTAAGGTACCGCTGCCCAGGGGCTTGGTCAGAATTACAATATCTCCGGTCTGCATGCCATCTTTACCCAACAAAGCGTCTGCTGCGGCGAAGCCATTAACACACAAGCCGAATTGCAGCTCCGAGGTCTCGGCGGAATGACCACCGACAAGAGCGCATTCATTTTCATGTAGGACTTCACTGCAACCGAGCATGAGCTGCTTCAGTTCGCGGCGTGCAATATTTTTCGAGGCAAAGGGCAAACCTACAATAGCCAGTGCCGAATGCGGGAGGCAACCCATGGCATAAATATCACTGAGACAATGGTTGGTGGCAATCTTTGCAAACAACCAGGGGTCATTAACAAAGGCCTTTAACTGATCGACGCTTTGTAGCAGCACGCGGCCAGCATCCAGTCTGATTACGGCGGCGTCTTCAACCTGGGAAGTCGGGTTTAGTATGTCGGCCTGATGGTGGTCGGGTAAGCCCTGTAACACGTCGGTTAACACATCCGCTGTGACTTTGGCGGCACAACCCGCGCAGCGCATGGCATGGTTTCTTAACAGTTCTTCTGTGTCTTTGTCGACCAGGCCGCTCGTCAGTTCCAGTGGCACCAGCATCTGTGGAAATTCGGAATACTTACGAATAAAGTCGGTGTCGATCTTGTTCTTGAGTGACCACAGCGCCCGCCCCTGAAGGAACAAGTTATGGCGTGAAGCGATCGCGCGCTTGTTGCCCATGTTAATCAAAGCCAGAGCATGACGCTGGGGTTTGAACACTTTTAATTTCTTGCCGGTGGCAAAGCGGATCAGATTTTCTGCCAGCGGCTTGCCCTGACGCACGGCGTAGACGCCGGACTTGGGCCTGGGCTCTCCCCTTATTGTCGCCGCATCGCCCGCTGCGAATACGAAATCATGACTGCTAGATTGCAGGAAGTTGTTGACTTCGATGAAGCCGTCCGCAGCGATAGCGAGACCAATTTCTCCGGGCCAGAGAGGAATGCTTGCCCCGGTGGCGAACACGATGCTGTCGGCGCTGATGGTCTCCTTGTTTTCACAAAGAATAGTATTGGCCCGAAATTCCGTTACCTTGTGATTGCTAAAAAATTCGATCCCTCTGCGTTGCAATTCCCCTCTCACATACTGGCGTACTTTTGAATTGTGTTGCTTTAAAACGATAGAATCGGCGCTAATTATTTTGATAATAAGCGGCGAAGACGCATAGGATTTGATACCCAGGTGTTGGTGAATGCGATGCTGTGCGGCGAATGCCAGCTCTACGCTGGCGGGTCCACTACCGACTATAGCCAGGCTGAATGTGGAGCCGTTAGCGCTGATGGTGGCGACGGCGCTATTAAAAATGTCCTGCCAACTCTGAAGAAATTGATCGATGGGCTTTACGCCGACGGCATGGAGGTCGGCACCTGGAATTTTTGCAGCATCGGGTTTCGAGCCGATGTTCAGGGACAGTATGTCGAACTCTATGTCGGGTCGGGAATCACAGTGTATTTTCCGTGCATCCAGATCAATATGTTCAATCTCAGCCTGAATTATCCGTGCTCCCGCAAATTGGGCAAGAGGGCGCAGATCGATGTGAATTTCATCATGCTCATACATTCCACTTATGTAGCCAGGTAGCGAGCCGGAATAAGGAGTAATGATGCCCCGGCTGATCAGGGTCACAGCAAGACCAGGCACTGGATTCATACCCAGACGCTTCAATACGCTCAGGTGACTATGGCCGCCGCCCAGCAATAGCAGATGTTTCACGACAGGAGTAACAGTAGCTGCTTTCATGACCGGCTTTGTCGATACCAGGAAATCTGAATTTCTTCACCCTGATCCGCATAGTCACCGGCGGCGCGACTCTTGCGAAATTCGCTCCAGCTTATGGCTGTGTAGTGACTAGGCTCGTCGGCTTTCAGTAGCGGGGTACAAACGGTTTCATAGGAAGGATTAAAGAAGTAAGGGGCGCTTACCCTGGCTTTCTTGCTGCTGGCGAGTACACGGTGTAGCGGTGCCTTGAATCGATCGTTGGACCAGACCTGTATCATGTCGCCGATGTTAATAATGAAGCTGTTGGCTACCGGCAACACGGTGTGCCAGGTGTCATCTTTTTTAACCTGCAGGCCTGGGACCTGGTCTTGTGCCAGAACCGCGAGAGCACCGGCATCGGTGTGGGGGTAAATGCCCAGCGCGTCTGCGTCGTCATGGTTTGCAACTGCGTTATCATTGCCGGTGGGATAATAATTGAAGCGCAGGAAGCTGGAATGGTTCTGAATGAAGAAAGGATCGAGGGCGGTGGCTGTTTCTCCCATGGCGACGCAGATGGCACGCAATAGTTTGAGGCTTAATTGTTCGCAGGCAAGCATCCACTTAATACTTGTCGGTCGCAGCTCCGGTAACTCCTGTGGCCAGGGCATGGGCAGTGCCGGCCGGGCAGCTGTCAGATGCTCGAGGTTGGCGTCGATGTCGTAAATTTCTTTTTGATCCAATTTGTTCTTGGTCAGCTCTTTGTCGTAGTAACCCCAGAAATTCTCTCCCGACCGTGACAGAGCGAGCTTGCTGGCGCTGGGCAGGGCAAAGAAGGCATTGATGGCAGCGAAAAATTGCTGCTGCAGCCGGGTGTCGATACCGTGTCCGCTGATCTGGAAAAAGCCCCAATCCTCGCAGGCATGCGTGAGTTGATCGATGATTGCAGGGGAATTCAGACCCGCGCTGATGTCGATGTTGGGGATATGCAGAGACATGTTTTGGCAATTAGTTAAGTGAGGGGGGATTTTAACCTTTCGTGGGGCCCGCACAAGCCCAAAACCACGCCCAATCGCCGATAATCGTCCGTTGCGAGAATCTGTATCAATGAAGTTGTATCTCTGCGCAGTTTCGCATTACTATCGGGGTAACAATGTTAGACCGTCTAAATTCTGACTAAGTCAGGCAATTACTTTTCAAAGGAGAAAAGCATGTCCCGTCATTCCCTGCTAAAGACAGCCCTTTCCCTACTTGCACCAATAGTGTTTGTTGGTTCAGCTCAAGCCCACTGGTCGCTGGACAACGAGGCTTCGACCTTCAGTTTTGTCACGGTGAAAGCGGAGCATATAGCCGAAGTACACACCTTTGATGTGCTATCCGGCACCATCGACGACGCGGGTCTGGTGGAAATAGACATCGAGCTGGCGAGTGTGAATACGCTGATCCCGATTCGTAATGAGCGCATGCAGGCGATGTTGTTTGAAACCAATCTGTTTCCAGCGGCCAGCGTTACTGGCACCGTGGATCTGGAGGCGATTACGGCAATGGCCCCGGGTGCCAGTGAAGTCATGGAAATCGAGATTGCCGTTACCTTGCACGGCGCGTCAATTGCACTCGATGCCCAGTTAATGGTGACTCGCCTGGAAGCGGGCGTGGTGGCTACTACCCTCAAACCGATTATCATTACCGCAGATTCTGTTGGCCTGGTCGCCGGCGTCGAAGCACTGCGAGAGGTGGCTGGACTGCCCAGTATCAGCCGTTCCGTTCCCGTCAGTTTTACTCTGGTATTTGATCAGGGGCACTAGGGAGTCAGAGCTTGCCTGGCTGACTACTTGTCTGGCTTTGAAACCCACGCTTGCAGTTAAGCATAATAGGCTCAGCTTGCTTGCTGGCTTGTCAGTCGAGTCTCAAAGCTGGGCTTGGGATGATCGGGGATCAATTGCGTGAGTAGCAAAGAGCCCAGGGCGATGGCGGCACCGGCCAGGAACACGGCACTGTGGTTCACGACCCAGAGCAGTCCCAGCAAGGCCGGCAGCACCACGGCGGCGATGTGGTTAATGGTAAAGCTGATGCTGGAAGTGGCAGCGATGTCTGCCGGGTCGGCAATTTTCTGAAAATAGGTTTTGATGGCGATCGCCATGGCGAAGAACAGATGATCCAGCAGGTACAGGGCAACGGCGACGGCAATGGTGTCGACGAAGGCGTAGCTGACGAAGATAATTACTAAACCGACATATTCCAGAGACAGGGCGCGTCGCTCGCCGATGTAGCCAATCAGGCGTCCGACCTTGGGCGCCAGCCAGAATGTTAGCGCGGCGTTTATGAGGGTGAGCAGGACGACATTTTCTACCGGAAAATCAAATTTCTCTACCAGTAGAAATCCAGCGAACACCACAAATATTTGCCGCCTCGCTCCCGCAAAAAACGTTAGCAGGTAATACAGCCAATATCGTTTGCGCAGAAACAATTCTTTCCTCTGGACTACGTTATCTTCGAAATGAGGTATGGATTTCCAGCAAAACAGTGCGATACCAATACTGATACAGCCAGCGATTACATAGATCAAAATATAGTTGGCCGCGTAGAACATCAGATAGATATACAGAGTACCCAGCACCGCCAGGTTGCAAAATGCTCTGACACTAAGTAACTGGCCGAGTACCCTGGGGGCTTCGGATGTGTCCAGCCACTGCAGGCTTAATGAATTATGCAGTGTTTCCAGGTAATGAAAGCCAACCGACATCACCACGGTGCTAAAGTACAGCCACAAGGCAGTGGGATAAAATGCCGTTATTGCCGTACCGATACCCAGCGTTAGCAAGGCCAGCAGGGCAAAGGTTTGCTGGCGGATGTAGATCATTATCAGAATAGCCGTAAAGGCCAGGAATCCTGGCACCTCGCGCAGGCTTTGCAGAATGCCGATCTCGGTGCCCGTGAAGTCGGATTGCTCCACCGCGAAATTGTTGAGTACCACCTGCCAAGTCGCAAAGGAGATAGTGTTACCTATGGCCAACAGGTAGAGCAGGGTTTTACGGTCTTGGAGTTTAAAGCTGGGCATTGAAATTTTTAAACGTTGGTAGTGCTTCGCTGCTGGGTATTTGTGCTTGCGAGCGAAGTGGCTCTGGATTGCAAGAGGCGGTGATTATATCATTCCTGCGCCATGTCTTCTCTTTCCATTTATGCCGGCCCCACGGCGCTGCAACAGATTCGTCGTAACGGCCTGCATGCGGATCAGTTCAAGGTGCTGGTGGGGGCGTCAGGCGGGCCAAAGTGGTTTGTGCTATACGGCCTGGATCGGTATCTGTTCGGCGAATTTTTTGCTGATCGTGAAGCAGAACTACTGACGTTGGGATCCTCCGCTGGTGCCTGGCGTCTGTGTTGCCTCGCTACCTCTGATCCTGTAGCTGCTATCGAGCGCCTGGCCATGCTCTACAGTCGAGAAAGCTATTCCGACAAGCCCACGGTCGCAGAGATAAGCAAAAAAGCCAGGGCCATGCTAGCCACCGTATTGGGCAGTGAGGGTGCGCAGCAGATTATTGAAAATCAATGCTTTCGCACCCACATCGTTACCGCTCGGGTTCGTGGCCTGGGAGCTTCGAGAGTCAGCGCCTTGCAAGCGCTTGCCTTAATGGCGAGTGCTGCGTCTAACGTGGTCAGTCGCAAATCCCTGTCATGGTTTTTTGAGCGCAACCTGTTTCCAAATATGGGTCACAGCTCTCCCTAGAGAGGTCTGACTGATTTGGCCACGGTTGCCCACAGTTTGACTATTGAAAACCTGGAAGACGTGATGATTGCCAGCGGGTCTATCCCCCTTGTGTTGGAAGGAGTGCGGGATATTAGCGGTGCTGGGCGCGGACTACACTGGGACGGTGGCATTACCGATTACCATTTCGATATGCCCTTTCACAGCGGTGATGGCCTGGTGCTGTATCCACATTTTTCGGCGGCCGTGATCCCCGGTTGGTTCGATAAGAAATTGCCCTGGCGGCGGGTAAACCTCGATCATTTTCATAATGTGGTGCTGCTTACACCCTCGCCTGAATTTGTGGCTGATTTGAGCTACGGCAAAATACCGGATCGCAGTGATTTTCAAAAGCTCGACTATGACAGCCGGGTTGCCTATTGGCAGGAAGTGTTAGATAAGAGCAAGATCATGGCCGATGAATTTGCCCAGTTGGTTGCTACCGGTAAAGGGTTGGAAAACATTCGCAGATTTGAAGACAGGTAAGAAATGCCCAGGATTTAAAGGACGAGGCCTATGCAGGGTTCTATGTCCGCAGTTCATTAATGAAATCCACAACACGCCGATACATGTACTAACTGCCGCTATAGCAGAGCTTTAAATTATTGAAACACTGCCCATTGATGAGGGTTTATTATGAAAACGCAGCGTCGTTCCAGATTGTCAGGATGTGGCTTCTACGTGTTAGCCTGTCTCATGCTATCTGGCTGCGTGGGAGCCGTTGTCGGCGCGGCTTTTGACACTACTATCGAAGTGGTCAAGGTGCCCTTCAAGGTAATAGGTGCCGCTATTGACCTGGCAATTCCAGATGATGAAGATGAATAGCATCGAGTATGAATTCAAAATCAATAACTTTTAAACCCGAAGACTATGATGTGCCGTCTAACTACCGGCACTGGGTAGGCGACAAGGCAGAAAATTACCTGGGGCCATTTTTCTTCTATATGGATGGCGAGCGCCCGCGTACCGCGCTTCGAATCATGGATCACCATTGTAATGCCCATGATTCGGTTCACGGTGGAATCCTGATGGCGTTGGCGGATTACACACTTTGTCTGGGTGCCAACGGTGGCGAAAGCGAAAGCGTGATAACAGTGAGTTGCAATAACGAATTTACTGCGCCGGCGTTTCCAGGCGACTTGATTCAGGGCAGAGCCGAGGTTATCAAACGTGGCGGTTCGATGGTCTTCGTACGCTGCGAGCTGTTGGTGGATGAAACTGTAGTGCTAATGAGTAGTGCCGTAATTAAACGCCTGCGAAAATAATACCGCCGCCACTAGACTATTGTTAGTCCAGGTTCCCTCACATCGAATACACTTTCTCCGCCGTGCCAAAAAACATCGCGTGCTTTTCGTCTTCGCTAAAGTCTGCGGCCATCTTCTTGAATGCATTCCACAGCACGTGGTAGTTAACCGACAGCCGATCCACCGGAAAATTGCTCTCAAACATACAGCGCTCGGGGCCGAAACATTCTATTGTGTGCAGATAATACCTGCGCTGGGCCTGCACCAGTTCGTCCGATGTCGGTGGTCGCTCGGCCAGATGCCAGTCGAAGCCATTGTCAGGCATGGCAAGGCCGCCAAGTTTGGCGTATACGTTTTCACATCTTGCGATCTCTGCTATCTCTTGTTTCCACTGTTGAAAAATTTCGTCTTTACAGCTTTTGTAGACGCCAATGCCCAACGGGGTACCGAAATGGTCGAGTATCATTGTGCATTCCGGTACGGCGCGCGCTAGCTCCAGAAAATCCAGATTCTGATGGTGATAATGCCAGGTGTCATAGGTTAAGCCCTGATCTGCCAGCACCCGCATGCCTTTGCGGAAGGATTCTTTGCCATGCAAGTACGGTGGCGCGGGGTTAACAATAAAAAGGTCCTCGGGGCGATTGTCCCGGGCGGCAGAATGTCGAATACCGCGAAACAGGCCGTCGCCGCGTTGGCGGTGTAGATCGAGTATCTCGAGTAACAGCTCTTCCGAGTCTCCAGTCAGCGTAAGATCGGCATGGGCTACAATTCCAGAAATAATAGCTTGCTTGTCGGTACCCGGACCTTCGAGGCCAGCACGACTGTGCCTGGCAATATCGGCAATGTACTCGGTTTCACCCGCCGGTCGCAGATGCGTAGGGCCTTCACGGTAATAGAAAGCCCGGCACTCCATAAAAAGAGTCTTAACGATGTTATGGCCACTGCCCGTGTCCGTCCACAGTTCGGGCAACAGATAATTCCAGCCCCGGCGATTTTTCCAGAGGTGATGATGGGGGTCGATGATGGGGCGATCCGGCTCAATCACCTCTTCCTCAACTTGCTTCAGCCAGGTATCCAGATCTACTCGCATCTCAGCCATAAAGTCTTCCTTGTTTTTCGTGGTCGGGAATGCAGTTGCCTGACTTGACCTGACCTGAGTTGTTGGTGGCATCCGCCATCGCCAGCAGGCAGTGGCTGTCTGGTCTGGCCCGGTGCCCCTGGTGTAGCATGCTTTGGCCGCTGGATTAGGGGCCTTCAGAGTAGCCGTATCTCCGTGCGTGGCTACCTTTGCGAAGCTAGCAAACATTACTGCGGGCAGCCGTCTTTATCTACGGCCGCTCTGCATACCAGGGCTTTTGATTCATTGATCAGAGCTACCCTAACGTTGTAACTCTCCATTGGCCTGAATCAGGAAGGGGCCAGGTGTCGCATAGCTCTGCTCCAGCAGCTTGCACAAGTCTTCGGCGGTATCGGCGCTGGCGCCGGGTACGCCGAAGCTCTTCGCCATGTCGACCCAGTTGATTGCAGGATTGCCGATGTCAAACAGGCTGGCCGCGATCTCTCCGACTTCAGTTACACCCAGGCGGGCGTATTCCACATTTAGAATATTGTAGGAGCGATTTGCGAAGATTACCGTGGTGACGTTGAGGCCTTCACGGGCCTGAGTCCAGAAGCATTGGTTGGTGTAAGCGGCGCCACCATCGCCTAACATGGCCAGCACCTGGCGGTCGGGGCAAGCTATCGCAGCACCGGTAGCACAGGGACCGCCCTGGCCAATAGCGCCGCCAGTGAGACTGAGCCAGGAGTTGGTGGCAGAGTTCTGACAGAAGGGGTAGGCGGCGTTGCCACCACCTGAGTCTGTAGCCACAATTAGTTCTTCCGGCATGGTGGCTGCGACAGCCTGGATAATCGTCTTGGTGTTTAGTTCACCGCTTGGCTTGGGAATATCTGCCTTTTCAAAACGGCTTGCAGTTGCATGCTCGGCGCCAAATCGTTCTGCCAGTCTGGCGAGGGCGTCGCTGGCATCTTCTTCGATAAAACTCAGTCGACTTACCTTACATCCCTGCGGCAGCAATTGACCGGGCAGACCCTGGTAGGCAAAGAAGCTGACGGGGATTTGCCCGCCGACAAGAATAAGATTTTCTGTGCCTTCCAGAGTTTTCAGAATCTGTTCAGGGAAATAGGGCAGTCTTTCCACCGCAACTCGACCCGGGCCGCCGTCTATGCGGCCTGGAAAGGTTCCGGTTAGTAAGCGGCAACCGGTCTTGCTGGCGATTTTAGCGGCGCCGGCAAGCGCTTGTGCTTCGATGGCGTGATGTTCCAATAGAATGACGGTGTTGCCGCTCGCTTCGAGGATGCTGGCGATGTTCTCCACGGCAGCGTCGTCGACTTTGCTGCGATGGGGAATTGCATTCGGAGCTACTACGCCAGTTGAGCTTCCCCAGGCTGCGTCGGCACCCATAATTAGCGTAGCAATTTGCCCGCTGGATCCAGAGCTCTGGCGTAAAGTGGCGGTATAGGCATCGGCTCCATCTTGTGCCAGAGTTTCGTTGCTGCTGCAGGACTTGATCCAGCAGGAGAAATTCCTGGCCAGGGTTTCGATGTCTGAGGTCAGTGGTGCATCGTAGCCAACATGGTAATTCGGATGATTGCCGATGATATTGATCATCGGTGAATTAGCGCGGCGCGCATTGTGCAGATTGGCAATACCATTGGCCATGCCCGGACCAAGATGTAGCAGTGTGGCCGCAGGCTTGCCAGTCATGCGCGCGACCCCGTCGGCAGCGCCGGTACAGACTCCTTCGAATAAAGCCAACACGGATTTAATTTGCGGAACGGCGTCTAGTGCCTGCACCAAATGCATCTCTGATGTGCCTGGGTTGGCGAAGCAAAATTCGACTCCACACTCTGCCAGAGTTTCTATCAACGCAGTTGCACCATTCATGCTCAATTCGTCCTCACAGTGGGCTGGGTATTGGAGTGACTATTCAGAGACTCCCTGGATATCATAGCATCTTGGCCAGAGAGTTTGATTCATCGATCAAAGCTTCCCTGGCGGAGCAGCAAGACAAACAGGTGCCTTCAGCAAAACCCACATGTACGTAACTGGTTTGTTTGTAGCATTTTTCCGCAAATCCCCACTCATCTGATCGGCGCTCAGGCAGTGGGGTTTTTTCTGCCGGCTTGTCCTCCTGCAGCTGTGCTTTTTTTGATTTCCCGGATGGACTCTGGAACCTGTCTATAAATCTGCTAGGATGACGTTTTTCGTACACCCTAAATAGTTAAAAGCGGGATCCGCCGAGCCTGATGAAACGTGCTGTGTCTTGTTCAAACAAGTTGACATCTGCCAGAGTTAGGGCAGCTCTGAATAACGCGGTTAGCTCTCAGCGGGGCCTTAGATTATTTTTACTGCTGCTGTGCCTGGGCTGGGCTTTGGCACCGGCGCGATTGACGGCTCTGGTTCCTATTGAGTCGCCGCAGCAGTACCCGATTCCAGCAGACCTCAGTGCTGTTCACTT
>Ga0302135_10000173_pt1 | contig 39141 bp, 42 predicted proteins | sample CBN3_surface_MG_FD_203119 | JGI IMG/M metagenome (GOLD analysis project Ga0302135, IMG submission 203119) | Marine microbial communities from Western Arctic Ocean, Canada - CBN3_32.1 | ecosystem: Environmental > Aquatic > Marine > Oceanic | place: Canada: Western Arctic Ocean | collected...
CGGGAAGACTATGACGGTCCTCGGACTGTCGTCGCAGCGTCACCCGGCTGCTTGGCTAGAATCGACGGAGCGGTGCCATCCACTAGGGGGGGCACCGACTTAGACGGCAGGCCCTTGATGAGACACGAGAACTGGCAACAGGGCCTCTGCGTGGTTCAGTACGAAGAGGGGGACGGCAGGTTCAACCTTGAGATGGTGACGATTCGTGACGGATGGGCCATGTACAGGGACAAGGAGTACTGTAAGTAGTGGTACACTTGGGTATGCCTGATACCCCCACTGATCTAGCCACCAATGACCCGGTGGACATGAGTGGGCCAGCGGTCTATGATCGCATCAACCCAGACGAGGTCGTTAGGGAGATGCACGAGGAGGGGGGCCTTACGGTTAACCCCCGCACCGGAGAGCGTCCTGAGGCGGGTGTGTTCGTTTCGCATGAGGGCTATGAGCGGAAGCACACCCTTGAGTCATTCGGCAAGGAGCAGTTATCCACGTACATCAACTCACCGAGGCATCTGGACGCTCTAACTGGATTGGACTCACTAGTGGGGGGCTGGGATTCAAAGGGACTGGCGTACTTGGATGTATCCCGAGGGTTCCCTGAAACACCACAGGGGTTTAGTGACTCACGCACCTTTGCGAAAGAGAATAATCAGGAGGCTTCGTTCCAACGCTCAAACTTCACCACTGAGTACAACCCCAACTATACGGAGAACATTGCTCCGGGGCATGTGCTTGTAGAAGGTGAGGCTGATCGGTGGGAGAGCAGCAGAGACCCCCTAGACACCGACCAGCCTATTGTGGAGCGCGAGTCCGACAACCAGCGCGGCTGGATGTTCGGGGGCACCCTGCCCAAGAAGGACGACTAGATCAACTTGTTGTTGGTCAGGTAGACCAGCACATCCACAGTCAGTTGTTCAGCGATCTCTTTGAGGATCTTGGGATGGTCAACGATCAACTTCTCCAGCGTGTCGGAGAGGAACACCTCAAAGTGGTGCTCCAGCCACCCGTACTGAAACTTGTCGACAAGGTCAGTCGATATTTTGGCGATAAGTGCCTGATCAGGGTATGTTTTTAGGGGATCAGTCACTACCGTACTTTCCGTTCCGGGCATGGTTTCGCTCCTTGGTTCATCTGGCTCATGTATAATAGTAGCCGCTGACCCTATGGGAAAGCAAGTCCTATTTCCGATCAAGGAATGTTGCATATGATTACGAAGGATCTAGTAGAGAGAGTTCTAGCCACATTTGTTCAGGCCTCACTCGGCGCCATGACCTCCAACTCAATGTTTGACCTTGGTGTTGATCAGTGGAAGATGATGGCTGGTGCAGGTGTTGCCGCAGCCATCTCGGTACTGAAGGGCTCGTTGGCCTCCAAGTTGGGGACCAAGGGCACGGCCTCATTGGCCGACTGATCTACTCAGACACCACAGATGGTGTATAGTATTGAGTAGTTGCTACGTAGTCTTACCTCAGGTGTGATCCTTTATGGCTGTTGATTTCTGGTCTCCGTCCTATAGGGCCTCGGCTAGTGATCTAACGGTTGCAATCTCACCGCTCGGCCTAGTTGAACTGGCCGATGAGGAGTTTGAGGTCCACGGCCCACGCCTGAATCGCTATTCAGCAGCGTGGGCGTGGTACCTCGGACATCACTGGGCGTACCGCCGAGAGTTCGGTGAGTCCCAGTTCTATCTGAACTATGTCCGCACCATGTCGGACTACATCACTAACTTCTGCTTTGGCAAGGCCGTACAGTTCCGCACCCCGGAACAGAACAACGCTATTATCCCCCACCTCCTCAACAAGGTGTGGGAACAGCACAACAACAAGGAACACACCCTGTGGGAGATGGGCCAGTTGGCATCTGTCACTGGGGATTGCTTCGTCAAGGTGGCCTATGAGGAGCCCTACGTAGACCCCATAGGGATTCCTATTGCGGGTAAGATTCGCATTCTCCCCCTTAACCCAGCCCACTGCTTTCCCGAGTACCATCCCCACGACAGGACCCGCCTGCTTCGCTTTAAGTTGAAGTACCGGTTCTGGGGGACGGCTTCAGAGGGTACTCGTCAGGTCTATACGTTCACCGAGATCATCACCGACGAGACCGTGGAGCAGTACATCAACGACGAGTTGGTGGACACCTATGCCAATGCTATTGGGCATATTCCTGTTGTTCACATTCCTAATACCACCATTTCGTCCTCCCCGTGGGGACAGAGTGACATCTGGGACATCATTCCGCTCAACCGAGAGTTGAATGAGAAGATGGCTGAGGTGTCAGACATCATCAACTACCACGCCGCCCCGGTGACTATCATCACCGGAGCCAAGGCGAGTCAGTTGGAAAGAGGTCCTAAGAAGGTTTGGGCTGGGTTGCCCAAGGATAGCAACGTCTTCAACCTTGAATCCAAGGGGGAGATGGCAGGTGCGCTTGAGTATATCCAGCACATCAAGCGCACGATGCACGAACTAACTGGTGTTCCTGAAACCGCACTTGGTCAGACCCAGCCCATTTCCAATACCAGCGGCGTCGCACTGGCTATTCAGTACCAGCCCATGATGAATCGCTATACCATGAAGAAGGTACACTTCACTAGGGGATTACAGAAGGTCAATGAACTGGTTATCCGTACTGCTGCTATCTTTGAGCCTCAGTTACTGGTGTTTGATGCTTCCGTCTCTGAAATGCCAGAGAAGGACAACGCTATTGAACTTGATCCCACAGACCCTCTCACCTACATGACCACCGTCCACTGGCCTGATCCCTTGCCAGTTGACGTACTGATTTCCTTGAACGAAATCCAAGCCAAACTTGCTCTTGGTCTTGAGTCCAAGCGTGGGGCACTCAAGATTCTCGGGGAAGAGTTCCCGAACGAGAAGATGGCTGAAGTGTTTGAGGAGCAGATGGAAGATGCTATGGATGCTGGCACGTTGGAGATGTTCAACGCCCAGATCATGCAGGCCGTTTTTGCCGCCACTGGAATGCTACCCCCCGAAGGGGCTGCACCACCCGGCGGATCGTCCAACGGGGAAGACGGTGGGCCACTCCCCGGCGTTGCTGCCCCCGGTGCGGACGCAGGGTTGTTAGACAACTTGATACAGCGGGCATACGGGGCTAGGTTCGCCCAGCGCCGTATTCCCTCAGAAGAAGAAACATAAGTAGCATTACTCTAGTTATTACTCGCCAAATCAGATATGGAGAATAGTTATGGCCGATACACCTACGGATACCACTGCGCCTGAAGCCCTAGCCGGGCTAGTAGTGTTGCCCCCCGCCCAGCAGCCTGTTGATACTACTGAGGTTACCGAAACTGCCTTTGCAGTGGGTACCGAAGAGTCAACGTCTGCTCGCACATTCTCTGAAGAGGATGTAGAGCGTATTCGTACTCAGGAGAAAGACAAGTTGTACAAGAGGCTTGAGGACTCCGATGGACGAGTCAAGACACTTGAAGACCAACTGGGCATTCTTAATCACGAGAGCGACGAGAACAGGTCAGAGGCCGCACGGCTGGCTAAGGCAGAGTCTGATGCCATACGCAGGCGGGAGGAAGATGAACTTAGCGCCAAGGATCTAATCATTAGGCGTGAGACCGAGTTCGATGAGAAGTTGAAGATCGTGGAGACGGAGTGGGAAGGCCGTCTTGCCAAGATCGAAGAAGAGCGTGCCTCTCAGGATGCGATGCTTGAAAAGGAGCGTCGTTATCGTGAGTTGGAGGTTTACCTTCAGCGACGCATGACCGAAGAGGGGGAATACATCATTCCTGAACTTCGGGATCTTGCCTCCGGTACTACCGAGGAAGAGATCGAAAACTCTATTGCGGTACTAAGAGATCGCAGTAGTGCTATACTTGAATCAATCCAGCAGACCGCTCAACCGAGTGGTCTGCGGGGGTCGCCGGTAACGGCACCCCCTGTTGGGCCAATGGAAACTCAGACGGAGCAGCAGACATTGTCAGCGGAGGACATCCGTGATATGCCGATGGAACAGTACATGCAAATGCGGGACAGGCTCCTAAAGGCGCGACCCTCACAGGGTCGCTTTTAACAACATAAAACCATAGTCCCCTAACGGAGGAATACCTCATGGCCCTACCCGCACCGTCGGGTGGTTCGATTACGACGGCTGCTGACCAGTCTTCGCTAACCGGCTACTCGTCAGATACGGCGCTGACCCCAGCGATTCAGACTATCTGGAGCAAGGAAATCTTGTTTCAGGCTATGCCTGTACTTCGCTTTGAGCAGTTCGCTGTTAAAAAGACGGAACTTGGCGTTATGCCGGGTCTCACCGTCAACTTCATGCGTTACACCAACCTCGGAGTCGACCAGAACACTGGTGCGACACTGACGGAAGGTACTCGTATGGAGCCTTCGGCCCTTTCGGCCAGCCAGATCCAGATTGTTGTTTCTGAGCGTGGTCAGGCTATTTCAGTTACTGAGTTGCTGCTCAACGCTTCATTCGATGACGTTATGGCGTCGTCGTCCCGTCTCCTTGGCCGTCACATGGCTCAGTCGATGGACATTGAAGCACGTAACACCCTGTACAAGGCCGGTATTCCGTTCGGTGGTGGGTCAGCGGTTGCTCCGTCGATCACCTTCGGTCGGACCAAGGCTTCTGGTGCTCGCACCACGGTTTCACCATACGATGGTGGTACCATTGGTACGGCTGCTGCACCGGGGTACCTATCCCCCACGACTATCAAGGATGCGGTTGAGACCCTCGCTGCGGAGAACATTCCGCGACTGGGCGACACCTACGTCTGCTTCGTTCACCCGTCGCAGAGCCGCTCCCTACGTGACTGGCCCGAGTTCATTGAGGTAACGAAGTATGCCGCCCCCGGTAACTTCATGCTTGGTGAGATCGGTCGCCTGTACGACGTGGTCTTCATTGAAACCACTCAGGTTTCTAAGGGCCTTGATGGTACTGCCGCAGGTTCGGCGCTCTCAGCCCTCGCTGGGTTGGACAGTGACGCTGGCACCTCTGGCATTCAGGAGAACACCAACGCTTACAACGCCATTATGATCGGTGACAACGCCTTCGGGCAGGCCATCGCTCTTCCGGTTGAGTTGCGCGATGGTGGCGTGATCGACTTCGGTCGTGAGCACGGCCTCGCTTGGTATGCCATCTGGGGCTTTGGTGTAATCACCAGTGAGTCCCGAGTCATCATCAACACTCTTGGTGGTGCAATCGCTTAGTTGCGATTTGCTATAGTGTTGTGGGGGGTTGGGGCCTACGAGCCCCGCCCCCCCGCTATGCACACACCCATCGGAAAGGTTTAACACAACATGGCTGATGAAATCGAAGTAGAAGAAGCAACATCAAAGACACCACCGAAAACAACTATGGACAAGTTCTCGGTGAAGCCCCCCCGCACCAAGAAGGCAACTCCAGTTGCCAAGAAGGCAACTCCAGTTATTGAGGAGGAGCCGGTAGCAGAGGTGGTTGCAGAAACCGTTACCGTAGAGGCTGAGACGAAGCGTGCCCGCATCAAGGGAACTTGGCGCATGTACTTCTCGGGCCAGTCCTACGACTTTACCGATGGGGAGTCCTACGACCTCTCGCCAGACTTGTACAACTACCTGCGTGGGAGCGGAAACATCTACGACACTCTCGCATGAGGTAGGACATGGCCTTTACGATTCCTAACCGGCCAGATACAACTGACGCCGATCAGGCAGAACCAGACAAGGGCGACTTCCAGTCCCTTGGCTATCAGAAATCGGGAGTGTTGAGTGGTGGTGCTGTAACAAACAGTGCTACGAATACCGTAACCGCTGCTGCGGTGAGCGGTTATCTCAACGGTGAGTACTTTAACGTCTCGTCAGACACTATTCTTTCTATGTCTGCCCCGGCTACTGGGAACGCTAAGTTCGTCCTGATTAATGTACAGAAATCAGGGGGAGTTTTCAGTGTGTACGCCCTACAGGGCACCACTGCCAACAACGGGGAGAGCGCTTCAAACGCCCGGTTCCCTGACTTCGACAGCACCACCGACATGCTTCTGGCTGCTGTCTACTACGCTTCCGGCGACACAGACATAAACGCTGCTGCCATCGTTGACAAGCGTGTGTTTGTGCTACCACAGGCCAACCCCACAGTCGTAACTTCCACGCCCGGTTCTGCTGTGGGTACTATCGGTGAAATCCGCATCGACTCCAATCTGACCCCGGCTACGGGCCAGTCCAGAATCTACGTGAAGACGGATGCAACAACGTGGACCAATCTTGGGTCCGCTAGCGGTGGTGGCACCTCTGAAGAAGAAGTGCAGGACATCGTTGGTGCCATGTTCACCACCGACGCATCTCACAGCGGCATCTCAGCCATCTATGATGACGCTGGCGGTGGAGTTGACCTGACGGGGTCTACAGAATGGAATCTCACGGTTGCGGGGAGTACCGAGAACATCGGCGGGTCCGACACGGTAGCGATAAACGTATCCAGTGACGCTGAGGTAAGCCTGTCCCACAGCAACGGCACGATCACGATTAACGATGAGTGGCCTCGCATCAGGACGATGACCCACAACAGTTCTGGTGCTACTAAACCAGCACATTACGTCTACTCAGACCCGTGGGGCCAGACATCACCCGGCTTTGGTGGGCCTGCTGGCTCTGGGCAGTTCATCTATACACGGTTACAGGTTGCTGACCTTAATCCTATGGTTCACAACGCCTATTCCTGTGGTAGCAGTTCCTACAAGTGGAACTACTCATGGGTGTACAGCACATCGTATGCCCAGTCGTTTTCGTCTTGGTCTGATCGTAACCTGAAGATGAACTTCGGGTCTGCGCCCGGCTTGGAGTTCGTTAAGGGTCTCCTTCCCGTATCCTTCACTTGGAAGGACCCTGATCTAGGGGATTCTTGGGGCTTCGTAGCGCAGGACGTTGAGGCCCTGTGTGTTACACATTCTCTGTCCCCTGAGGTCCTAGTGGATACCGTGGAAGATGGAACTAAGTACTTGAACTACACGACCATGCTTGCTCCGGTAGTCAAGGCTATTCAGGACATGGTTGTTCAGGTGGACGGGGTGAAGTTCCAGTCCCAGTCTGCTGTTGACTACTGTGCTGACTTTGATGCCAAGATGTTGGCTAAGGCACCAGATGCAGCGGCACGAGACACCAACATTGCAGACCTACAGGCCCGAGTAACAGCCCTTGAGAATGCTTGAGAATGGCTGACCTTCCCAAGCCTGACAATACCTATTCTAACGTCCACGTAACATCAGTTCGTCGTATCACGCCTGCTCGCATTAGCGATGAGTTTCCAGCCATAAACCAACCCGGACAGGACTCCGTACCCGGAACAGACTCGGCCAGTTAGTAGTACAATGGTGCTATGGCTGCGCTGACTGACGTTGAAACTACAGCGAGGAACTACCTGCGGGACTTCCCACGGTTCTTCCAGTTGGACTTTGACGCCACGGGGCGCACCTTTGACCTAGGTCACCCCAACATTGATTCAACGAAACTGTGGATAGCAACTTATGTTAGTGGTACGACGACGGAACTTACTACTAGCCAGTATTCCCTTGATGATAGGAACGGGTTGCTACGTCTGGGCGCTGCTCAGGCGTCGGGTACAAAACTTCTGGTAGAGGGCTACCACTTTGAGTGGCTACTACCCGCAGACCTGACCTTCTACGCCAAACTGGCCCTGAACCAGCATATGCACACGCTGGACATGGACAGGGAGCAGTTGTCAGCGGTAGTCAGGGACGTTATCGGCATTGACGCCATGATTGAGTCCCTCTGGGGACTTATGACTGAGTACAGCAGGGACATCGACGTTACTACCTCTGAGGCCGTCCACATCCCGGCCTCTCAGCGCTTCCGTATGATCCAGCAACTGCTGACGTACTGGACCGCAGAGTACGAGAAGAAGGCCCGTGCCCTCAACATTGGTCTGGATCGCATTGAGGTCTTCAACCTGCGTCGCACCTCCCGCACCACCAACCGTCTGGTTCCGATCCAGAAGTCCCGTGAGTTGGGTGACTACGGCCCGATTGAGCGCATCTACTCCCCGATTGATGACGGCCAGATCGTCATTGAGGAGGAGCAGGATGAACTCCGCACCGACGTGTTCATCGACGGTGATCCTCCTGAAGGGTATGTCTCAGGCGTTAGGTATCTCTAATGACTAATGTGCGTCGTGAGGCAGACCACATTTGGGATACCTACCGAAGGTACCACCGAGAGACGGGTGAGTCACTAGTATGGTACGAGTTGCAGCCCTTCGGGGCCACAGCAGCCACTGACAGCCTGTACGACGATGTGTATGACGAGGGTCTGTCGGCTACCGGCGGACTGCGGTATCAAACCGGAGTGATTCTTCCGGTACTACAGATACAGGAGACGGAGGACACCAAGAGGGCTCAGGCCGACGGTCGCCTCGTTGTTCAGACTGCCATCGGGGTCCTTTCAGTCAAGGACATGCGAGATGCTGGTATTAGTGACGTTACGGAGTACCGCAAACACCTCAACGATATGTTCTTCTACGATGGTCGGTACTACGGAGTGACTGGCTACCGGTCCCGTGGACGGGTTAAAGACGAACTCATTATCGGGTTTGAGGGCATGGAAAGGTACGTGGATCAAGAGTTTGTGAATGACCCCGGACCTACCACAATCATTGAAAACACCTACGCTTGGCCTGCTACTCTCCCATCTTAAATGGTGTATCATTAGTACAGGACTTAGCGAGCGCTAGGCCCTCTCAGATGCCCAGAGTACGTGAGGAGAACGTATGGCTCAGTTTAATGCCCCGTTCTCCACGACCTCTGGAGCCCCCCAAGGCTCTCCCAGCCTGATCGAAGGCATCCCATCAGTCTTACAGTACGCTGAGGCTGTCATCCAAGCCCTACCTGTCACTTACTTCACGGCTGTCAACGCTGCCCTAAACGAGCACGTAGAGGCTACTCGTAAGAAGTTGGAACACGATGACGAGTACAGAGACCTATCTGGGTACTACGATGTGTCAGGGGTAGTTGAAGACGACGGAATAGCAATGGAGTTCGGGTTCTATGGAGTACCCAGCAACTTGGAGGGCTTGGTCTCCCGACTTGAGTACGGGGACGCAACGCACCCCGCACGAGCCTTTGTACGGCGTACTGTTTACAAGCAGTTTGAGGACATTGTTGAGGACATCAGCAACAAGACGAACGTAGCACTCGCTACGGATACTGACCATGCCTGATCGCTCCGGGTTCCTACTGGCTGAAGATCAGGCCATGAAGACCAAGTTTTCTGGTATCCAGTTGATTGACGACCGAGATAGTACTCGTGACGTGTCTGTGTTCTTCCGGTATCCCGAGGGTGAGACTGAGAAGAAGTTTCCGTTCATCACGCTGGAAATGCTGGACATCACCCACGCCACCGTCCGTCAGCACTCCGACCAGAACATCTACTCGTATGTTTCTGATAGCCCCCCGGCTGGTCAGCCTTCTGGGCATTACAGCACTAATGGTCCAGCCTCCTTTGCCTATTGGCCCAACACTACTACTGACGTGAGTACTCTGACGTTGGATAGCAACAACGCCGGAACCAGTCCCTTTGTAACCGCCTTGGAGCACATTCCTGTGGATCTGTTGTATCAGGTCACCACGTTTACACGCTCGGCGCTACACGACCGTGCTCTGCAATCACACATCCTTACCAAGATCGCTCCGTTTAGGCGAGGTTATCTTGACATAGGAGTAGACGGCACCCAGCGCCACATGGCTTTGCTGGATTGGCGTAGTGCAGACATGCTGGATGAAGAAGCAGGCTTTAAGAAGAGGATCTTTAGAAAGGTGTACACCCTTTCTATAACGTCGGAGATACCAGCAACTGCTTTGGCAGGGGTTGGGCAGGTAACTACACAGGCTGAGATCATTTTCATGGACAAGTTGGAACTAGATGTCCTGTCTTAAACTCGTAACCCACCGTTAAGGAGAATACGTAATGCCATCCTATTCACGCCCCGGCGTATATGTCAACGAGGCCCCTCTAAAGGTCGTCGTTGAGAACCGCCCCGGTCGCACCACAGCGTCCTTCGTTGGACAAACCACACGGGGACCCATTGGGAAGCCCGTGCTGATTCCCTCGTGGCACTCCTTTGTGAGTATCTTCGGGGACATCAACGCCTCATATGAACTGGGGTACTCTGTGTATCAGTTCTTCTCCAATGGTGGAGTTGAGTGCTACGTAGTTCGTGTGCTCACCAACTCCGCTGTGGCGAACACTGCCTCACTCCTTGCTCTTACTCACGGCAGCAGCCAGTCACTGTTTACTGCCACGTCAAAGTTGGCTGGTGCTGACGGTGACAACATCACCGTTACTGTTACCAAGAACGGCTCCAACCCTGACTCCAGTACTACTGGTGGTTCAGGTATCTTGGACGTGAAGGTCAAGTACAAGGGCGTCGCCAAGGAGTCCTTTGATGGTGTTACCTTTGCCAACAACGATGGTGTTGGGTCGGCTACAATGGCAATCAACGACGCTGTGACTGGCTCTCAGTACATCACCATATCTGCCCAGCCTACTGACTCCAATGTCACTGGTACCAAGTTCAACACCGCATTTACCAGTGAGGTGGCATACACCTTGGCCGGTGGTGTCACTGGTGGTACGGCAGCCAAGGCCACGGGCTACGTCCGAGGCATCACTGCTGGTGTTGCCGGTAACTTCTTCCTGCTCACTGCTGAGAACGCTGGTGTTTGGGGTAGTGGCCTGACCGTAGAGGTTGCAGACGGTCTTGAAGCCGCCACCACAACGTCTTACGGCACGTTCACGATGATCGTCAAACTGGACGGGGCTGAGAAGGAGAGGTGGTCTGAGGTATCTATTGATGCCACTCATAACCGTTACGTCCTAAGTATTCTGAACAACTACTCAGACTACCTGCGTGTTTCCGCTTTGGTGGCTCCCACCAAGTCGGCCACCACAAAGGTCTCTGAGACGCCCACGGACCCATACACCCTCGTTGGGGGCTCTGACGGTACCGCAGTTACCTCTGCTGACTACACCACGAACCTTGTCTACTTGGATCAGGTGACTGGTGACTTGCTCATCAACCTGCCGGGTGTGTCTGGTACGTCCGAGGTAACTGCCGCCATCTCCTATGCGTCTGGCCGTGGAACGGGGTTCGTGATCATTGACCCCGATGTCACCAAGACGACAGCAGCCGAGGCTGCGGCTGTGGTATCCCCGTACACCAACAGTGGCTACGCTGCGGTTTACTACCCCGGTGCCACCGTTGCAGACCCCACCAAGACTGGACCAGCCGCCCTGCGTACTTCTCCTCTGGGTGGTGCCATCATGGCGATCTACGGCAAGGCTGAGAGGATGCACTCGGTGGCTAAGGCCCCCGCTGGCTACACTCTGGGCCTATCCAATGTCTTTGGTTTGGTGGCGAACTACACCGAGGCTGAAGAGGGCGCGCTGTACGACGCAAACATCAACCCGATTAGGTTGGTTCCGGGTACAGGTGCCATCATCAATGGTACTCGTACTCTCTCAGTAACTGCACCGGCTAAGTACATTCCGGTTCGCCGGACCCTGAACTTTGTCAAGGCTCGTGTCAAGGAGGTTTCTGCATTTGCAGTGTTTGAGCCTAATGATGTCAACCTGCGTCAGCAGGTGGTCACTGTCATTCAGCAGGAACTTAGGTCCCTGTGGTCTAAGGGTGGGTTGAAGGGCAACACTGAGAGTCAGGCGTTCTACGTGACCTGTAACGCCTCAAACAACACAACGTCAACCATCGGTAACGGTGAGTTGCATGTTGAGGTCGGACTGGCCCTCCAGTACCCGGCTGAGTACATCATTGTGAACGTCAGTCAGTGGACTGGCGGCGCGAACGCCGTCGAAATCCTCTAGGAGGAAAGAATAAATGCCAGTTATCCGTACAGACCCTTTGCGGAACTTTAAGTTCCGTGTACAAATAGTCCCACAGCCCGATAGTGGCCTCAAGACGTTGGCAGAAGGTATCAGCAATCTGGGGTTTGCCCAGATGTCCGGTATTGCTGTCACCAACGAGGTCATACCTTATCGGGAAGGTGGGATGAATACCCATCCACACAAGATGGTCGGACAGTCAGACTTCGCTCCGGTGTCTCTGGCCCGTGGCGTGTTCCCCGACAGTGGGGGCAAGTCCCTGAGCAAGTGGCAGGAGTTTATGCACACTTGGCAGGGTGGTCAGGACAACGGAGCGGACCCCGCAGACCGCGGGAGCAACATCAGCAACTCAGAGTACCGCTGCACTATCAACGTGTGGGTGTACGACCATCCAGTTACATCTGGGAACTACCAGTACAACACGGACCCGTCAGCAGGGGTTGCTGGGGTTAATCTTCCTCCGAAACTTGGAATCACCTTGTACAACGCATGGCCCGGATCGTTTTCCATCAGTGATCTCAATGCTGGTGATAACGGAATCCTGATTCAGCAGTTGCAGTTGCATCACGAGGGGTTCTCCATGCAGTGGGGCTCGGATATTCCAGCACAGTAACAACATTAACCGTACTAGTTAGGAGTTGACAATGAGTTTGAGTTTGGCCGCACAGGCTGATGACATCAATGAGGCCGTTCACGAGGAACCCCCTGAGGTAGGTGAGGCAGCACCAACGACTGTCTCCCTTCTCCGTGGGGTTATTGACCCCGAGTCTGGCGAGTGGCAACAGACAGCAATAGTCAGGGAGATGACAGGAGAGGATGAGGAAGAGTTGGCACGACTAAGCAACCTGAAGGACCTCTCCTACTCTGAATACACCTCTGCGTTGCTGCGTCGGGCAGTTGTATCCATAGGTACCCAGACAATCAAGCACCATCCAGACACGCTGGACAACCTGATCATTGGTGACCGAGACCTGCTGTTTCTGGGAGTGGTCAAGGCCACCTACGGCAACATCCGTGAGTTCTCGGTCAACTGCGGGGCCTGCAATAAGATCAATGATGTTTCGGTCAATCTGGATGACGACTTTCCGGTCACCCCTTCTAAGTCATCTATTACTGAGCCACGAGTGGTCACCTTTAAGGATGGCACTGCGGTGAAGGTCAAGTACCTCACCGGTAAAGATGCTCAGATTATTGCAGAGGCGGGCGGAAGCACAGCAGAGCAGAATACAGCCATTGTTGTGCGTGCCGTCGTGTGGGACGATGACAGGTCCGAAAGCATTAAAGTACAGTGGTCCAAGGGTTTGTCCCTAGCGGATCGCAAGTTGGTAATAGACACCGTGCTGGACGACCAGCCCGGTCCAACTCTGGAGGAGGTGGAAGCCCCGTGCGGTCATTGTGACGAAAAGATCACAATGTTACTGGATTGGGCCTCCCTTTTATTCGGTTAACTTGACACACGTTTATTGGGAGTACGACAACATTGCTCAGGGGTATCCCGGCTATTCCCTGAACGATATTCGTACTATGACAATAAGGCAGCGGTCCTTCTGGTCCGAGATGTCTAAGTGGAGGTCTAAGAGTAATGGCTAGCGGTGATCGGGAAGACGACGAGGCCCAACGGTCTCTTGGGTCATTGGGCAGTGCCATGTCCCGCCATAAAGATCGCCTCAAGTTTGATAATGACGCTGTAGACAAGTTCAGTAAACGCCTTTCAACGATGTTGTCAGTAACTGAAAAGACGAATAAGGAGTTGAAGGTAACAAAGAGTCTCTGGGCTGACATATCGGCCATCTGGAGTAAGACTGAGGCTCCCGGTATGGGTTCGGCGTCGTCAAAGGGGTTTGTACAGACTTCTGCTGGGGGTGTTCCGAATAACGGTAACTTCCTAAAGACCGGGGTGATGTACGGGGCTATGAAGGCTGCCGGTGGGTTGGGGATACCAATGGCTGTGGCGCAGGGAGCCGTACATTACGGTAGTGAGATAGGTAAAGCAGCGTGGAGTTACGCAGGTGGCAGGGTTGATGCCAATGCTGGCTACTCCCTGACCGCAGACCGCACGGGCATGTTAATGCGTCAGATGTACGGCGGCACTCAACTGGACTACCAGAGCAGATGGCGTAAGCCCTTGGCGGGTGGGCTCCTCGGCCAAGGGGGCGTTGAGCAGATGCTGAAACTTCAGACCACTCTTGGCATCAATCCAACGTCCATGCTTAAAGACGTTGAAGCCGTCAGGGTCGCCTCTGGCTTCGGGTATACCACTGAGGACGCCACAAAGATGATCACGCAACTGGCCTCGCCGGGTTCCTCCAACCTGATGACCATGATGATGGGTAAGGGTTTCTGGGGTCCGGGTGGTGAGGCCCGTGGTGTCATGCCCCTAGTCAACAACATCATCAAACGTATGGACTTGGATAGCACTGACCGTATTACTGGGGCCTTACAGTCCGGTTCGATGACTCGCTCCAACCTGTCCCGTATGGGCTTGCCCGAAGACATGCAGGACATGGTCCTACAGATAGCCCAGCAGAATGTCCAGTTTAAGGAGGTGGGTGGTAAGGGGATGTACGACCCGTCAAATGAGCGCCACCGTCGGATGATGGGTGTTGACGACGCCTACGCTATGGAAGAACAGCGTACTCGGGTGTCAGAAGTACAACGTAGTGAGAAGTTCTATGGGCGTCAGGTGGATAACTATGCTCAACTGGAAAGGAACACACAGGGTCTGATTGAGAAGTTCACACAGTTGGACGAGGTTCTAAGCGGTATTATTGGAGCCAAGGCCAGCCTACAGAACAAGTGGTGGTTGCGTGTAGCAGGAAAGATCCCCGGCCTTGGTGCTATTGGTGGACTGTCAGGGGACACTGAGCACCTCAGGGACGCAGGCATGAACAGTGGGTTTGCTTCAAGTCTTCAGAAGATGAAGTCGGCAGCCGACAGTGCTGGTGTTCCCTTGAGCCTGACCAGTGGGACTAGGGATTCTGGCGAGCAAGAGATGCTGTTCCGCTCTCGCCATAGTCCGGTGGGGGATGTTGAGTGGGGTGGTCAGGCATGGAGTCTGAATCAGGGGGCCTCCCCTGCGGCACCTCCCGGCAGTTCCCTACATGAACTGGGCTACGCCGCTGACCTAGGTCCCCCCGAGTCCTACGGATGGATAGCGGCTAACGCCGGGAAGTTTGGCTTACGGAACGGAGCAGCACAGGGTGAGCCGTGGCATGTCGCCCCCGCCAACATCACCAGTGCTTCTCAGGTTACTGGCAAGCGGGCTACATCGGTGGCTACCCCACGACCTTCGTCTCCGGTGGGGGATGGTGAGCGCTATGGCTACTCCCGCAACCCTTCAGCCAGAGGGATGCGGGCTGGTAGTACTACTTACACACAAGGAAGTTCTGTAGTCATCTCTCCCACTATCAACTTGAATGGTTCAGGCAATACCGCTGCTGATACGGACATGCTAGCGAACAGGATTATTAGTATGATTGAGTCATCTGAGGCCGTGCGTGCCTTGAGGAGGTCATAGGTATGGCACAGGGAGAGGTAGCGATAACTCAATCGGGCTTCCCGATGGGTGGTACGAGCAACACTTCTTCGTTCACTGACCCTAAGGTGACCAACCCTCCATTTGCTTACCCCCGCCACCTGCCTCAGGATAATCAGATACAGCGTGGGTACATGCGTTTGCTGGGGCAGGTGCTGCAAGCGAACTTAGGCGTTATACCTGAGACCTCCGCTGGTGAAGAGGCTCAGAGGGCGCTTGCTGACTTGGGTGCCAAGTTGGACTTCCAGTTCAACCCCAACCAGTTGAATCGGGCAGTAACTGCCCGTACCGACACCCAGTTGTGGATCAACCAGTCCCCTAGCGAGTTGCTTACTCCGGGCTTGGGGGATATGTCGTTTCAGTGGCAGATGATATTCAACCGTGAGGAAGAAGTACAGAAGTACTATAACGCTCAGGGACGTTGGAGTAGGTCCGGTGTCGCCGCCGAACGCATCAACGCTCAACACCTTGATGCCCTGTTGAAGGCCGACCCGTCCGATCCAAGGGTGGCAGAGCGTATTGGTATTCTGGCAGACATCATGGTGCTGGACCAGATCACTGGACAGAGGCTCACCGAAGCGGCTGTTACGTTTGCAGAGAAATGGAGCGCCACAGCGTCTCGCCACACCGACGACGACGCCGAACCCGATCCTGACGATGTGATGTCTCGGGGGGAGAAGAATGATCTAATCAGTGCCAACATGACCAACTCGGCGTTCTTGATTCCCAATCCCATTCGTGTGGTCTTCTCTGAGAACTTCATGGTAGATGGGTACGTCAACACCGTGGCCGTGTCTATCCAGAAGTTCTCCCCAGACATGGTTCCCACTGTGGCAGCGGTTGACATCTCAATGCACGCCCTTTATCAGGGGTTTGCTCGCCAAAAGACCGTCTTTACGACGCTGGCTGCTGGTGTCAGTGACGGGGAACTAGAAGCCGGGGAAAACCCCTATGACAGTGAGAGCCAGAACAGGGTGGCGACCGCTGGGACGGATACTGCTGACTGGCAAGCACTGGGCATGAGCGGCCAGCCCATATTGGCTGGGTTTGACCACAGCCCGAATGATTCTGGACGTAACTGGCTAGGTTCCGCTGAGTCAAAACTAAACCACTACAAGAACGTCGCAGGACGCACGACCCCCAACGTCCCACATACTGGGGAGACGCTAGCGAAGCCCCTAAAGGGTGGCGGCTCTTTGCGTATGCAACTAGGAGATAATGATGCGATTTTGTATGGCATTGTCTGCAACCTGAATGACTCCAATCTGGGTAGGTTTATCCGAAACAATGGCAGTCCCGATGAGGCGATGGAGTACTTCAACTCCATGAAGGAAAGGTTGTCCGTTAGCGTAGACGTAGGAGTAGCCCTGCGAGCGCGCTTAAAGGCTACTACTAAGGAGTCCTTGTACGAGTTGTGGATGGACGGGGATGAGAATGGGTTTAGTACCTACCACAAGGGTGCCCAAGACTACGTGGATGGTGAGTGGGAGGACTCCTCGGTCTACGACCACCATTTCTTTGATCGTTGGAGTAAAGAACAGAGGAGGAACTTGTTTGCCGTTGGCATTGACACCTACAACAATACAGCCTCATCTTCTGTGACACGTCAGGGACAACTCTTAAAGCAAACAGTAACCCAAGCCTCCGGGTTCTACACCCGGTCGTTTCCCATCCTTGAACTGGACGATCATCCGGGGTACTACGGGGACCATTTCTATATAGACAGCACACAGTATGGTCCAGCAGACATCAACATTAGGATTGGCGGTAAGCCCGATGAGGGCTGGCTTTGGCTGGGAGACAAGAGTGGGACTCGCATCTCCTCAGATCAATGGCAGTTGTCCCTAGCCCGTGGGTTCTACGACCCTACTACCAACATTGGGTTCCCCAGTCAGTTGACGTTGGTAAATGCCGCCACGAACAATGTAGATCACACTTACGACATTCTGTACCAGCCGGTCCTGACCGTGCGGGTTCGTCTGCTGATGACGGACCCTGACTCCAAGAAGACACAGAGAGTCCCCATATCAGATACTGGTGTTATGTGGGTGTACCCGCGTGATGAGGAAACAGGAACCATAAACGACGTTGACGGTGAGGGCGTCACTGACGTAGGTGTTCACAATAGGATTGATCTTCAGGGTTCGCCGCAGGGGGATGAGGGGGATGACATCACCAGTGCAATGAAGGACCGTGAGTGGATCACAGACGTTGATAAGGAACTGTACTACGATGGGCTGTACGGCTCAAACCAACCGCACCCGAACATGAAGAGGTACGGTTGGTACTCACTAGACGACTTCTCCGACGCCAGTCTGGGGGGCATGATGATTAGTAGTGCTAACATCAGGTCCAATAACGTGGCGGTAACCTGATGGCTATTTCTCCGTCCTCTAGGTACACCCAGATCACGAACAGTAAGGGCAGGGCGGTGGCCCAGAGGAAGCCTCGTGTTTCCTCCCGCTACACAGTCGTGGTGTCTACGGGGGGCCAGACCTTTGAGGGACTGGCAGCCATGCACTTGAGTGACCCACAACTGTACTGGCGTATCGCTGAGTTGAATCCTCAGGTTCCCTACCCTGACGAAATCCCAGCCGGAACTCGTTTACGTATACCACAGGGGTGATCCGTGTATCAACCTGAAGCCTCTCCACATACGAGGGTTGTTGAGATTGACGGGGTGGATGCCTCTGTTCTCAGTTCTGTTGAGCGGGTGGACATCAGCCTACGTGAGAACGAGCATGACCACGCCACCGTTATTCTGGCGGGGGTTGGTCCCACAGCGGTGACCGACTACATAGATCGTCTCATTCGTATCCGTATCACCTTGCCTGACGGGTCCTCCTTTGTGTTTGCGGGTTCCATCCTTAGTGTCACCCCAACCCACAAGTCAAGGTCGGGTAGGGCTAACGGGAGCCTGTTGCAGGAGGCGTCACTGTCTTGCCTCGGCGCTAGTTCGGCTATGCGAGGGAAGCGCACCCGTCTATGGCGAGACTTCTCGGTCAAGAGCATGGTGGCAGACTTCGCTATTGACTACAAGTTTTCTTACTCTTGTCCTGACAATACTTCCACCATTGCAAGCATGTCCCAGCGCGGGATGTCTGACTGGGAAGCCCTGACTAAGGCGTGCAAGATGTCCGGTCTGGCCGTGAACGTACACGGTACTGAAATCCATGTGTGGGACCCCATGAACGCCCTGAAGCACGGGGCACCATCTGGGATAATCAAGACGCTTGATGCTGCTTCTGGCACGTCTGTTGGCCCCGGACTAATCATAGAGTTTGAGGGGTCGTTTGGAACAGCCCACGCCTTCGGAGCCGTGACCCAAGAGAGTATTACAATACTAGATTCTGATGGACAGTTACTTTCAGTGTCCTCCTCTGATCTTCTGAACGCCTCCCCCCCGGCGGGTGAAGCCATCACGTCTCTTCTAAATGATTCCTATGGGGTTGACGCCCAGTCTGTGTTCTCTGCTCAACGTCACTTGAAGGCTTCTCGTGCTTACGCCGATGCCTACGTCGCTAAGGTGATTACTACTGGGGTAGCAGGTCCGGTGCCGGGTAGTGCTCTAGGGGTGGAGGGCTTTAACGGGGAGTTCGATGGCCTGTGGTTGGTACGAGGCATGGAGATGAAGACCACCCGCCCCGGACAGTTCCTTACTGAGTGGGACCTCAGCCGAGCCACCAAGGGAGCCACCTACAACAACCCAGTAATACTAAACACGTACAGTACAGCCCCGCACCCCAAGTTGGAGTCCGGGGCATGGCGTGCGTCTACGAGGAGAGAGCATGTCTACTCCTCTAACTGATTCCATGATCCATAGGGCCAAGGTCCAGTACTCCGACTCGGCCACGGGAGAGATTCAGGTAATCATCCCCTCGGTAACCTCTAAGACAGGGGTAGTACCAATAACCCTATGGGGTAGGAAGAGCCATGCTGCCAACAGCAAGTGGCTGGTGCCTGCTGTAGGTGACACCATCGTGGTGTGCCGGGAGGACGAGGACTACACCAACGTCTTCTGGATCAACACCACGGTCCCACCTGACCCTCCCTACACCTTTGATGACAATCTGAACACACAGTTCAGCACGCTCCTACAGGTTGACCGTACCAACGGTCAGGTCAGGATCAATACTGGTACTGCGGAGGATGATGATATATTTGACCAAGCCTTGGGAACCTACTACCCACTGGTGGTTAAAGATAACGACAACTCAAATCCTGCCATAAAGATCACCCCCGGCGGGCACGCTACACACACCACTAGAGCATCCATGCAGTTTCATCAGACCATCATGGGTGCCGGCGAGCATGCGGGTGTTGAGGGTGACTGGTATGTCTACGATTTGCCAGCGGAGAAATGGAACCTGTCCCACACCGGCCATTCCAACACCACCGCTGGTGGGATGACCGTCAGGGCCACCGGTACGCACACGCAGGGCACTGCGGGCACGTTTGATCGGTACATCCAGTTTGCTCCAAGTTATGATTGGAGTGGTTATGAACGGAACGGCATCTTTACTAACACTCAGTACAGCGACTTTACGTTCTTTGGAACATTTTATCAGTACGGTTGCCATCCTCTAGCAAACGACCAATACACGTTGGGCTACAACGGAGCGCGGTGGAACGAGTTGTATTGCTCCAATGGGACAATAAACACATCCGATCAGAACCAGAAAACCGACATCGCTGACTCTGATCTGGGGCTGGATTTCGTCAATGCCCTACGACCTGTGAAGTTCAAATGGATTGAAAGTGAAGGTAGGGCAGGGGTTAGGACACACTATGGGCTGCTAGGGCAGGAGGTCGAAACAGTATTGGGGGGCGCTGCTTCCGACACGGCCATCTGGACTAACGCACTGATTGAAGCACACCCCGAAATGGCGGCTGACTCTGAACGCAATGTCCCTCACGTTGCTGCCGTGGAAGAGCACTATGAGCAGGGACTTCGGTACACGGAACTAATATCGCCTATGATTAAGGCAATACAGGAACTAACCACACGGCTAACAGCACTGGAGTCAGCATGATACCGACCACCAAGAGTAACGTAGACCTCTCTCTCCTACACCCGCGCTTTAAGAAGCGTCTGGAAGCGTTCTTCGATGACCCCCGCATCCGTGGGCGTGTCTCCGTCTCCTCAGGCTGCCGGTCCTACGCAAAGCAGACGTACTTTTACAAGAGGTACCTGAAAGGCGGGAATCTGGCTGCCAATCCTGACCGCCGCTTTGGACCTATCGGCTTCGATGGACAGGGCATATGGCTAGGAAGTTGGCATCAACAGCAACTGGATGGCTGGTGCTATGCAGTAGACTTCCACCGTATTAATAACGATCTATACACATGGGAGATCAACTCCATTGCCAAGGAGTACGGGCTACATCCCACCGTTGACGGAGAGTGGTGGCACCACCAGCCCCGCAAGTCAACGGAATGGTTTGAGGCCCCTGCTCTGAAGGCCCGAGTGATCAAGGAGGAGGTCAAGGAACCCCAGATCGACTGGCACGCTGTCCTTGAGTACATCGCTGGGCTGGCTGCCACGGTCAGTGAGCAACCCCTACGAAGGGGTAGCAGGAACGAGGCGGTGCGTGTCCTACAGAGGAAACTGGGGGAACTGGGGTTAGATGCCGGGACACCCGACGGGATCTTTGGTAAAATGACTACTAGGGCAGTTAGACGGTACCAACGGTTGCACAACCTTACAGTAGACGGAATCGTAGGCCCAGCAACATGGGCTAGGTTGATGAGGGGTTAGGTTGAGTACTTCTATTGCTATACCATTCACGTTCTCTGGAGGGTCCCTCCAGACTACTGACGACCCACATACTATTGCTCGTCAAGAGATCCTTGATGTGATTATGACGAACAAGTATGAGCGTGTGATGCTTCCGTACTATGGAGCGGCCACCCGACGACTGCTGTTCCAGCATTTGGATTCTCTGCTGGTGGCTGACTATGAAGAGGAGACGTTGGACCTACTGAATCGAAACCTGTCCAACAGTAGGGCCATGTCTATCGTGGTGACTGACTCCTCCTCAGACGGGTCATGGAGTGGTCCCGGTGACCCTGAAGCAACGATGTACGTCAATGTTGAGTACCGGTTGAATAGCGACCCCACCACCCCGTCCTCTGTATCTATCTCTGTTGCTAACCCCTCCGCCATCAACAGCCTTTCTCAAGTCTAAGGAATAAACAATGCCCATTGACTACACCAGTAGAGACTTCGCTTCGGTTAAGTCTGATTTGATTGTTCGTGCTAGAGCCACTATCCCAGAGTGGACCTCAACGTCTTCGCCTGACTTCACCATGATGCTCATTGATCTCTGGTCCTACGTGGCAGATGTACAGAACTACTACATTGACCGTGCGTACACTGAGGCGTACTTGGACACGGCCACACAGGCGTCATCTGTTCGGGCCATCGCACGGCTGATGGGTTATCAGCCCAACTCTCGCACGTCTGCGACTGCTACCGTTACTGTGTCCAACTCATCAGGGACTATTGAAGCCTTCCCCAAGGGAACCATGTTCTTGGTTCCAGCAGCCGGGGCTAAAGCGGCAGTCTACTTCACTTCCACGTCCGATGTACCCAGTGGGGGTATACCAGCGGGTGGGTCTTCCGTCGTTCCAGTAGCAGAGGGCAGGTGGGTGTCTGAAACCTTTTCCAACTTCAATGGCGAGGCAGGGTGGGCCTTCCCACTATCTGAACTGAAGATAGTTCCAAACTCGTTGACGCTGACTGTGGGGACCACAGCGTACACGCATACCCAACGGATGCACGAGGTGGGGTCTACTGCCCCGGTGTTCACTTCCATCACCGACAGCACCGACACGACTCGGATCGTGCTAGGGAATGGCGTGAACGGCAAGGTGCCTGACGCTGGTAGTACCATTGAGGCCACCTACCGGGTGGGTCAAGGGTCCGTAGGCAATGTTGGTCTTAATGCAATCACAACTCTGATCGTTCCCAAGGTGTACCTGTCGATTACCTCCTCCACGGCGGCTTCAGGGGGCACGGACTCAGAATCCATACCGTCCATCAAGAACAACGCCCCCGCTCTCAGGCGGGTTCAGGACAGGGCGGTAACACTGGCTGACTACAAGACCCTGATGTTGGGGTTCACTGGGGTGAATAAGGCTGTTGCCTTGTCCACAGTGTCCTCTGGGGCAGTGACTGTTAACTACGTTGCTCTTCCGGCGTACCCCGACTACCAGAATCAGGCTCTCACCGTTAGTACTCTGTACTTGAATGCTACTGCCGGGTCTCCTAACTTTGGGGCTGCTGGGGACGACATTGACACCAACATGACTACCTTCTTGCAAGACAGGTCCATGATTGGAGTCACCGTTGCCCCCATCAGTACGACTATCAGTCTTACTGACGTATACGTAGCCTTCAACAGTGTCGTCGTTAAGGACGGGCACTACCAAGAGGTTGTGAAGTCAGGCATTGACACCGTCGTTAGGGCACTGTTCTCGTGGGAAAGCCTTGACTTCAATAAGCCTATTAGACTCAGCGCTATCCTCTCTGCTGCTCAAGGGGTTGAAGGTGTACAGAGTGTGTTCATCAGCAACCTAGGTGCTGCGTCCGGTGGGTCTTCCGTGGCCGACCACACACCCACTGCTACAACCTCCTCTGCCGTATCCCTACCCGTGCTCCGTACCATCACGTTCGCTGGGGTTAGCGGTGGTATTGCCTAATGGCTGACGAGGCCCTACGCCTTAGAGACACCTCTGGTGACCCCGGTCTACGGGCCACCAGTGGTGAAGGTGGGCTTCGTAATGTCCCCGGTGATGTAGCACAGTCTCTGGACACCACTTCCCGATTGAGCGCTCGGGTCATGGATTACGATTCGGAGACCAAAGAGTGGACGCTGGAGGTGCCGTGGAGGATCAAGTCATCCCCTACGGCTACCCCTCCCTCGTCCGGGGAACCACCGACCATTCTTGAAGCCCGCATCAGGTACTCATGGGTGGGGTACCCGGAGTACTGGACAGACGGGAATAACCTAGGGTCCTACACACCGTCATCTCTGATGGCTAACCCCCTCCCCCACCTCGGGGTTACCCCCACCGGACAACTTTCTAACTGGCTGTACTATAGTTTGTTGTACAAGTACACGGATTCGTCTGGGAATGTGTACACGGAGCGGGTAGCCACAGCATCTGTTCTGATTCCCACCCATCATAATCTTTCCGCTAGCATGATGAATCGGGTACCCTCGTACTATAAGTCTCTGGACACTACCGGTCACTTGGAGAAGTTCCTAGGTGTGTTTGGGTGGGAGGCTGACCAGAATCGAACGCTGATTGAGGAGATCATGCACCTCAAGGATGCCCAGCGGGTGCATTACGATTCCATTGACAAGTTGGGTAACACCCTTGGTAGCATCTTCACCTCCCAAGAGTTGCGCCCCCATCAGATCAGGGCACTACTAAGTGACTCCAAGGGTTACTACAGTCAACGAGGCAGGGCAGACACCCTCTTGAGGCTGCTTGGTCTGGTCACCGACTCAGACGTTAGTTACCGCCAGTTCAAGACCACAGGGTCCTCCACTTCGGCTCCGTATGACCGTATTAAGTTTGTCACGACCGCCCGTAGGATGAACTTAATCAAGGACCCAAGGTTCAATGGGGTACCGGGGGCCTCTGCAACGTGGAACTACCTGAAGGATGAATCTGCTGGGAGCATAGTGGTCACCGGGGATGATGCAGCCACTAACGGTGTTACCTTTACTACTGACGGTAGTGGTGCTGGCACCGTCTACGTCTTCCCCGGAGAGGCTGTTCAGATCAAGCGGAGCGTCCCGTACTACGTTGGGGTAAAGGTCTCCAATGTCGCTGGCGACCCCGGTATGACCAGCGCCACAGCGCAGGTTAGGCTCTACAGGGAGAAGCCCACACTGGTGGGCTCCCTACCGGATGAGTCCAAGTATTACACCAGCGACGCTAACTCAGGTAGCAACTACTACAAGACACTGTCGTTGAACCAACCGGAAAGCGCCCACACCACCTCAGAGATTGTGACACGGTCTGGGTTTGACCTTGGTTCAGGCGCTGCTGAGGCTAACGCAGTATACATAACTGGCAGCACCAACGGTGTGCTGTTCAGGGCTAGGCTGTACGCTAGTACTGACATAACCCTCTCAGACTACACTCTGAAACTAACTAGGGTTGATCTCAACCCGTCCAGTGCTAGCAGGTTCGACCGGTTCGACTTGGCTGTGAATGACGGGTCGTCAGATGTGCTGACCGCCAACAACCTAACCGTTAATACTTCTGGTCAGGTGATTGACGAAGATGACAGCAGCGTTGTCACCAAACTGACCAACACAACGGGTGGTGTTACCTACACATTGTTGGTGGATAACGTGTCCACTATTGCGTATGCCACCACGACGGAACTGCCATCGGATGACACCTCAACCTATCCGTTTATCAACACTGGCGTGGAGGATCTCTACCCAGTCATCGTGATTACATTGGCGAACACCAGTCACGTTTCGCTGGACAAGTGGATCTTCCAACCATTCTCAAATGAGGAATACTTCGATGGGTCTTCGCTGGATGGTCACTCATATGTTTCGGGGGGCAGCGTGGTCAGTGACCAATACTGGTCAGGCACCACCAACAACAGCGTCTCTCTGTACACCCCGTTTAGGTACAAGAACAAGGCTGCGATTCGCAAGATGATTACCAACAACATTCCGTTGACCATTTCGACCGAACTCACGTCATCCAACTACCACACCACCGTTGGGCACGGGCACTTGGTGACCTTCGATTCCAAGCCCGGAGACGAACGTGCGTTCGATCCCCACTCGTGGACGGCCAACGTGTATACTGAGGGGATAATCAGTTCGGTCAGCGGCTAGTCGGAGCAGTACATGGCGTACATCATCGGGGCATTGGCGGTTTGCAAGGCCGTCCAACTTATTGAGATCGCTCTCCCCCGTCCCGTCATGCCTTGGGTCAAGGTTGCTGCGGCAGTGGTCCTGTCCTACGGGGCAGCCCTACTCGCCGGGGCTGACACACTACCCCTCTCGGGCCTCGCCATTGCGACGCTCGCAGCGGGAGTTCACGGTGTGCTAAGGTTGCTCACTCTGACCGGCGATCTGGTGATGAGACGCACAATCAAGTAGGGAAGGTATCCAGTGGGAACGTATGTTATCGCAGGTAAGGGGGATGTTTCCCCAGAAGTTCTGGCGGCTGGTCTGGGGGACCTACCCCACCCCAGCATGTTCTTCGTGCCGTGGATCGGCAGCCAGAACACCCGACCCACGGATGGGTTGAGGAAGGTCTACGACTACCTCGTAGACGAGGGTTACGACTTCACCCTGCTTGCGAAGGACAAGGCAGCGGTCCACCCAGCCATTGCCGAGGCAGCAGACGCTGTCATGGAGAGTGGCAGTTCCTCCCCTGAACTCCACTTCGATGCCATCCCCCCCGACGCCACGGCTCTGATCCTCTGGTCGGAGGAAGATCCTGAACACAGCGAGGGGTTGGTGTGTGAGTACTTCGACCGAGGACACACGCTGCTGGACCTGACCAATGGGATGACCCCCATACAGGTTACAGATGTGGCTACTACCCCCCCAGCGCACGAGGCTGATAGCCCCACCCAGAAGGACGAAATCCCACCCATAACGGATGAGGATTTAGAGTCTATGCCAGACGGGGTTCGCAAGCAGTTGGAGCGCTCTTTGGGAGATAGCCCAGCCTCTGAGTTGCCCGAGGATGCTCAGACAGATGAGATGTCTGTCGAAGATGCTGAGGCTAGGATTCTACAGTTTGTACATAAGGACGAGGAGACGGACGAGTCTCAGTTTGCCACATTGGTGTGTGTTCTACCTACGGGTAGGTCCTTCACTACGTCGGTACCCCTTTTGAAAGTGTGGGGCTTACTACAGGCCACGGTGTGGGAAGAATAAGGCGAAGGACCGAAGGCTGTGGGAAGCGATCCTACATCCAGCCCTCGGCCCTTGCATAGCCTTGTTACACATGAGCACCACCAACGAGGTGGTACTTGTAAGTGTACCAGACGGGACGACTGGCGGTGAACACTTTTGGAAGGTACCCTACGTGGGTGCGCTCTCGCCTGCGGGGACAGTTTGCAGCAGTGGCAGCATTAGTAGAGTTGGTATGCCTGATGGACAACACGAAGAATACTGTGAGGATAGGGTACGAACGACTGGGACAGAGGATGGGGTGCTCTCGTAGTACCGCACAGAGGGCTATCAGGGTACTCCTTTCGGAAGGGGTGGTTACCTGTGTCAGTAGTCTGAATGTTGGAAACACATACACAGTACTGTTTGGAGGAGATACGGTGGATTGGGATGACTTCGCAACCTTGGGAGAAGACCCGGAGGCTAAGGAAGAGCCAGTGGTCAAGGGTCGTATTCCACGGTTAATCACCTTCTTCGCCAACGAGGTGGAGATGCACACCCCCATGTCCATACAGTCAACGATTAATGCGAAGGCGCTGGGCAAGAACTTTAAGGACATGCTGGACAAGCAGGGCGTGACAGAGTTCCAACTAAAGAAGATGATGACGTTGTTTGCTGTGGATTTTGAGCGTGGGGACCGTTCCGTGGAGGACGTGCCACCTTGGCAGATGTTCTTGGCTGACCGCCAGACCCTTCTCAAGCGTGTGAGGGAAGGGACAGAGGACATTGTGTACGTTGACGAGATGCCTCCGGCTGAGTGATGATGAACTTCGACCACTGGATGACATACGGGATCGAACAGGGGTTCTGTGGCCCACCGGTCTGTAGCACACACGACGGGATTCCCACCTCTGAGGAGGAGGATCTCGAATGGGAGGAGTACGACCCGTGCGTCCATGTGATCCGCCCGTACACCGATCCAGATCACAGGGCAGCCGTTGAGGAGAACCACCCGCCATCGAAATGGCGTGACACTTGGAGTGCCCGTGACTGAGTGGCACGGTCCTAGGTACTGGAGGAACCAGTCGAAAGACGAGAGGACTCGTCTGGCTGAGATTCCTTCCAGCATGGAGCACGCTCGTGTCCACAACTACTCTGGTGACGCTTCAGGGGTGATTTCGTGGTTGGAGGACTTCGACAAGCACAGGGAATCAGGGACGGGGCTACTGTTCTCAGGTAAGCACGGTTCTGGCAAGTCACATCTGGCGGTCGCTGCCCTCCGGGTTGCTATCAGGTCATACCGACAGACTGGTAGGTACATCACTGCCAACGATTACGTGCGGGCAATGGATGACGAGCGAAAGAACGATGGTGTACTGCCAGATGGGTACGAAGAGGGTAACTTGATCCCCTACATCCGCTCCGTGTATGACGTGGTGGTACTGGATGATGTGGACACTATTCGTCAGACGGGCTTTGCAAAGCGTGAAATCTCTGACCTGTTCACTAGCAGAACCAGCCGTAAGTTAGTCACCATCGTGGTGTGTCACGACACCATTGAAAACCTCAAGGATCATGTGACCCTCAAGTTCCATGCAGAAGTGCGGGCGGCGTGCATTCCCGTGACCCTGCACACCGAAGATTATAGAAGTGCTGCCAGTGGAACGTAACGACATACAGTCCGACGCTCCGATCAAGCAGGCGTGCCTGTTTGAGGGAGTGCTGGCTGGACCCCCCTCCAAGAACATCCAGAAGTTGAGAGCAGCCACGGCCAAGAGGCAACATGAGTGGCACAGGTACATTGGTATGTGGTCACCCTACGAACTGCCAATCAAGTCACTGGTGGACAGTGTCAACCGCCGGGGTGTAGGGGTAGAGGTATACACATGCTTGGCCTACGGGGTGGAAGACGCAATCGAACGCTGGTTGGCCCGCAAGGGTGTGTCAGTTCCGGTCTACCAGTTTGAGAATATCTATGATCTTCAGGCAGAGATGAAGTTCCACAGTCCCTCCATGAAGATTCATGTCGCCACGGAGGAGCAGGCAAAGTTGTTGGGTCTCAGGGCGAGGGTCGCCTCCCCCCACAAGGAGTGGGTCCTGTAGTGGCAAGTGCAGAGCAACTTCTGATCAGCAAGGTTCTATCAGACGGGAGTTTGGTGGATGTCATTGACTTGGGCGTCAAGTCCAAGCACTTCTCTCGCTCTTACGCATCCATTTGGAGTTGGTTGCTGGAGTTCTGGCACAACCATAACGAGATACCCACCGAGAGGGCTCTGCTGACGGAATACCCGTCGGTCACGCTGGGCAACGCTAGTGACGAGTCCCTGAGCCGACTGGTGAAGGAGGTTATCGACGGTTACCGTCGGGAGTCCGTCACGGAGACCCTCACTCTAGCCCTGCCCCTCTTGACAGAGGGCAAGGTCACTGATGCCATTGCCCTGCTGAACTCCGGCCTCCAAGAGGTTTCAGGGGACACGACGTACTCCAGAGATGTGAACATCATTGACCAGTGGGAGGAGCGTCTGGCTAAGTACGCAGAGATGCGGGACCGGCCTGATGGTCTGATCGGTATCTCCACTGGGTTCCCCGGACTAGATAGGCTCACATCAGGTATACGGCCACAGCAGTTGATCACCTTTGTTGGTGAGGCCAAGCGGGGAAAGTCCATGCTGCTTATGGTCATGGCCGAGAGGGCAAACTCTGAGGGGGTGCTACCTCTGCTGGTCTCCTTTGAGATGAGCGTTGAGGAGCAGGCTGCGAGGTACGACGCCTACGTGTCAAAGGTTTCCCACACCGGGTTGCTTCGTGGGATGTCTACCACCGCTGAGGTCTCAAGGCTGGACCGGGCTCTCAGGACCCGCAAGAATAGTAGTCCGTTCATACTGGTTGAGGACATAGCGTCAGCGACAACGGTCTCCAGCCTTGCTGCCAAAATCAAGCAGCACAACCCCGGCATAGTGTTTGTGGACGGGGTCTACATGATGGACGATGAGAACGGTGAGGCTAAGGGTAGCCCACAGGCTCTGACCAACATCACACGCTCCCTCAAGAGGGTGGCACAGCAGTTCAAGATACCCATTGTTGTAACAACACAGGTACTGTCATCTAAGTTGAGCAGCCGCACCTCTCGCAGGGTGACAGCCGACGCCATTGGGTATTCCTCCTCGTTTGTGCAGGACTCAGACACGGTCATGTCCGTGGAGAGAGACCCCGACTACGAGGACCGGTCCATCGTGAGAGTCCTACTCTCCCGTACTTCCCCACACGGGGAGGTCACAATCAAGTGGGACTGGGACAACATGGACTTCACAGAAGTGACCGACGCAGACGATGACAACGACGATTCGGAGCAGGCAGATGGATACAGCGACTGGTGATCAACTAGTCGCTGTCCTAGAGCGGCTTGGAGTTGCTATCACAACAGTTGGGGACACTGAGGTGGGTGGGCGCTGCCCGGTACACCACCTCGTCGTAGGTAAGGAAGACCGCAGCCCCTCTTGGTCCATGAATCTGCATTCAGGCTTATGGATCTGCTACTCATGCGGAGCCAAAGGTAATCTATCCCAACTGGTGCTACAACTCACGGACGACAGTGACGAGGCTATGCTCGTCAATGAATACATAATCAGTAGCGGGTTGGAGCGCTTAAAGGCTGGGACATCCAAACCAGTGGAGAACCTACCATCGGTGGACCTCTCATCCTTTCGTAAGTTCGTGTCAGTACCTGAGCAGTTACTGGAGTACCGTCGCATAGACCCTGAGGTTGCCCAGAGGTTTGGTATCAGGTGGGACCCACAACCTCGCCACTGGATCATCCCCATCATCTCCCCGTCAGGGGACCTATGGGGTTGGCAGGCCAAGGGCAAGAACTACTTTCGTAATGTTCCGACAGGTGTGCCCAAGTCACGCACTCTGTTTGGCATTGAGAGGTTCAAGGCACAGGTGGCAGTGCTGGTGGAGTCTCCCCTAGACGTAGTACGACTGGCGTCCCTACGTCCCGGCACACTGACCCACGGACTGGGTACGTTTGGTGCCCATGTGAGCACCTGCCAACTCAATCTGTTGTCACGCTGGGCTGATACAATAGTGATAGCGCTTGATAACGACGAAGCAGGTATCTGTGCTGCCGAGAGGGTTGCTCGGGATTGCCCGAGGCCACGGGGTGGTATCAACTTCCTGCGCTATGAACACACGAACGCAAAAGACATAGGCGACATGACGAACGATGAACTAGAAGAGGCCCTGACCGGTGCGTCAGCCCTCCCTTGGTGGTTGTGATGGCATTCACAGGCACCCTGTACCCCTTCCAAGAAGAAGCCTACGAGACCATGTGTGACCGTGGGCAGATGATGCTCTGCATGGTCATGGGAGCCGGTAAGACTCCGACCACCATAGCCACCTTAGAGACCATGTTTGAGCGGGACGACATCTCTAGGGCGTTGATAGTTGTACCGTCATCGTTAAAGTATCAGTGGTTGTCTGAGATTAACCGCTTCTCAACCTCCCGTGCCATCGTCATAGACGGAGCCCCCAAGGCCCGTGAGACCTTGTGGCGTGCAGCCATCTCGTGTAAGTACGTGATCGTGAACGTGGAGATGCTGCAACGAGACCTAAACTACCTTGACCGTATTCGTATTGACGCTATGGTCATAGACGAGGCGACGATGATCAAATCCCCGTCTGCGAAGCGCTCACGATTCCTCAAGAGGCTAGGCAAGACAGTGCCATACCGCTACGCCCTCACAGGTCAGCCCATTGAGAATCGACCCGAGGAACTGTTCTCCATCATGGAGTTCGTTGACCCTTCAATCCTTGGGGGATTCGCTCTGTTTGATCGGACCTTCATCGTCAGGGATTCATGGGGTAAAGCGGTGAAGTACCGGAACCTAAACACCCTCCACGACAGCCTGTCCGACATAATGATTCGCAAGACCCGTGAGGACATTCAGGACCAGTTGCCTGAGGTTATCAACACGTTGGTGCCGGTCCCCTTTGATGTCTCCGGGGCTAAGGCATACAAGAGCATTGCCAGTGATCTGCTTAAGAAGATACACGAAGCCATCGGTAGGTCAGGTAGAGGTTTCGATCTTTGGAGGCATTACAACTCTGCTGGAGGGGAGGCCCAAGGGGAAATCATGGCCCGCCTCACCGTCCTTAGGATGCTCTGCGACAACCCGGAGTTGGTTCGTACTTCGGCCAGACAGTATGACGAGTCCGCAGGTAAGGGGAGTGCTTACGCTAGCGCAATAGTCAATGCGGGTTGGGTTAAGGCTGCTACCCGGTCACCTAAGTTGGATGCTGTTGTTGAGTATGTGACCAACATTCTGGACGAAGACCCCAACAACAAGGTAGTGCTCTTCTCGTTCTTTAGGATGAACCTTGAACTCCTGCGAATGGCCTTCCACGGAAAGGTTGGGAGTGTCGTGTTCATGGGTGGGATGTCCTCTCAAGAGAAGGACGTTGCCAAGCAGAAGTTCGCCAACGACCCTGACACCCGCCTGTTCCTGTCGTCGGATGCGGGGGGCTACGGGGTGGACCTCCCGATGGCTAACCATCTGATAAGTTATGATCTACCGTGGTCGGCAGGGAAGTTGGATCAACGTGAGTCACGCATCATCAGGCTGTCCTCTGAGTTCCCCCACGTCACTGTGACCTCGTTTGTCATGCGTGGGAGCATTGAGGAGCGACAGTACGAGATGCTACAAGAGAAGCGCCTGATTAACAGGGCCTTCATTGACAAGGGCTATGACGCCCAAGGTCGGTACGAGATAACACTGGGCTCGTTATCCGACTTCTTATCCTCATCGGAGGTTTGATGGACGACAGTGAGTTGACCGAGTATGACGATGCCTCATTCAATCTGCGGCTCGTGCAGGAATACAAGGCTGCCAAGGAGATGGCTGATGTCTCCAAGAAGCGTGCCGATGGACTAAAGTCTAAACTGATCGAACTAGTGGACGAACGTGGGTACGAAGGGGAGAATGGGCACCGTTGGTTTGAGGTGGGGGACCACAAACTCAAACGTGAACGCCGAGTCAGTAAGTCGTTTGACGCAGCGGCATGTGAGGAGTGGGCCAAGTCCACTGGGCTGTGGGACGAGGTTAGTGAAGTGATTGAGAGGCTGAGTGAGGACAAGGTCCTCGCCCTAGCGTGGGACGACTCTAAGATCAGATCAGAGATTGAGGCTTTCTACGTAGAGCGAGAGACGTGGGCCTTCAAGGTATGAGCACCAAGTCCAATACATACTTCCAGCACTTGATGAAGCGTGATCACGCTGATCTTTTGGAAGATGGAGATTCTGAGGAAAGTGATTATCCGGGTAGTACCCCCCCACGGAATCGGGAAGATAGCCCTAAATCAAAGACGATTATGGACGAGGTGTTAGAGGCAGCCAAGTTCACCAGATACAAGGTTGGAGGAGAACTGAGGGAGTTCTATTCCATCGGGGAGTTAGCGAAGTTGCTGCACCGCAAGGCTGTGACTATTCGCAAGTGGGAAAGCAGCGGGTGGATTCCACACGCCAACTATCGTACCCCAGCCCCGAGGGGTGTAGGGGTTCAGGGCGGTGAACCTAAGGGTCGCCGTCTCTACAGTCGGGAGCAGGTAATCTTTCTGCTTACCGCCGTTGAGGCTTACCGCCTTAACGAACACAAGAAAGCCGATTGGACTGGCTTTAAGAAACACACCTCCACGCAGTGGCCGGTGTAACGACAGAAACGAGAGACGATTATGCCTATTGAATACACCGTGACAGAGAAGCCTGTCACACCACCTGAAACTGAGAATGTCCGAAAGGTGATCCGCTCCGGCTGGGCTGCCGTGGACAGTATGAAGCAGGACGACTCCAACTATGCCGTTCGCTTAAAGACTGGACCAGACGCTGTGCTGATCAAGTTCCTACAGGACGAGCCCTACGCAGCGTGGAAGCAGCACTGGGTCAGCAGGACCGGTCAGAAGTCCTTTGTGTGTAGGGACGGCATGGACGGCAATGGCTGTCCCCTGTGCGACGCCGGAAACCGCCCCCGCCCCTTGTTCGGCTTTAACGTGCTGGTGTTGGCTCGTGGCGAGGAGCCCGCATTGCGCTCCTATGAGGCAGGCACTCGTGTGATTGCCACCCTTCGCAACTTCAGTGAGGATGAGCGTCAGGGACCCTTGTCCAAGCACTACTGGGCGGTTAGCCGCAACGGTACTGGTCCACAGACCCAGTACAACCACCTGCTCATCAAGGAGCGGGACTTGAAGGAAGAGTGGAACGTAGAGCCCTTGTCCGCAGAGGCTCTGACACAGGCCACAGAAAAGGCGTATGACGCTGACATCATGCGTATCTCTACTCACGCTGAGATGGTCACCATCGTCAATGAAGACGTTGGACTCGTCTAACAAGTTTAGCGGGGGTCGGAGTAGTTCCCCTTCCTTGCTGCCCGGCCCCCGCTATTTACTAACCCTCTCAGAAGTCCACGAGGTAGTTGCTATCGTTACTCAGGCGGGAGCCTTTGCTTTCGATGTGGAGACTCTAGGGGTTCTTGAGCACCACCCGGATCTGGAGGAGTTCGTAGAGCAACAGGTACGTAGTCACGTACTGGGGCTTAAGACCACCTCTGAGTCCGTCATTGAGCGGACTAGGACAACCAAGGTGGATGCCACTACCAAGAGCATCGCTCTGGACCCTCATCGGAATGAGGTTATCTGGATGGGTATTGCTACGCATGGTCACTCTTGGGCCATACCTATGGGGCACCCTAAGGGGGAAATCATAGAGGAGGAGGAGCGGGGGGATGGTAAGACGGTACCTCCAGCGAACTACCGAAAGATACTAAAGGATGGCACTGGGTCTATGGCTAAGGCTAGGTACCTGAAGCCTGCCGTGTACTCCGACCCCCCGGAGCAGTTATCCCGTACAGAGGTCTTTGCAGCATTGAAACCTTTGTTCTTTGATCCGGCCATTCTCAAGGTGGGACACAACGTCAAGTTCGATGCTCGCACCATAGCGAAGTACTACGGAGAACTACCGGTGGGACCGTTCCATGACACCATGCTGCTACAGCACACTCTGGACGAAAACCTACCGTCCTTCCGGCTGACCTCTCTGATAGCCAACAACTTCCACGGACATGATCCCTATGCGAGACATGGGAAGGTGGGAGCAGTTATTGGACATACCCCGTTCTCAATAGCCTGTGATTACGTTCACCTTGACGCCCGTTGGACGTGGCTGTTATACCAGCGGCTGGTCCGCTCTGTAAAGGGCATCGACAAACTGATGGATGTGGTCACACAGGACTCAGAGGTACTAGAGGTGCTCATGGATATGGAGCACAATGGTATGTGCGTCAACCGCTCCGGTATGGCGACACTGGGTGAGGAACTGGATGGGAAGATGCAGGAGACTCACTTAGAGATCACTGCCCTGACCTACCCCGGATTCAACCCTGACTCCGTTAAAGACAAGCGCTTGTTTCTGTTTGATAAGAAGGCCGACGGTGGATTGGGACTAAAGCCTAACAAGGAGACCGAGAAGGGTCAGGCATCAGTAGACCATGAGTCCCTGAAGGCCCTAGAATCCAAGCACCCAGTAATACCGTTGTTCTTAGCGTGGTCGGAATACAAGAAACTGAAAAGCACCTACGTGGATGGTCTCTTGGAGAAGATCAACAAGGAGAGGCTGCACCCCAACTTTCACCTACACAGGACTGCCACAGGGCGGCTTTCTTCCTCCAACCCCAACCTTCAGAACATTCCCCGTGACTCCAGCATCCGTGGGCTGTTCAAGGCAGACCCTGACTGTACTCTCATCGTGGCTGACTACGATCAGATTGAACTCAGGGTCATGGCGATGTTCAGCCGGGACCCCAACATGATGGACATCTTCCTTAAAGGGATTGACATCCACTCAGGTGCTGCGGCATTGGTCTTCGATAAGGCTGTGGCAGAAGTTACTCCTGAGGAAAGACAACTGGGAAAGGCTGCTAACTTCCTCACCGCATACGGTGGTGGCTCTGCGAAACTAGCGGCTACGGCAGGCATTACCCAGACACGGGCTAAGTTCGTTATCAACCAGTACTACGAACAGTTCTCTGGATTGACCAAGTGGAAGCGTAAGGTTGTTGCCCAAGCCCAGCGAGATGGGTTTGTGACTACCATCTCCGGGCGACGCCGTCGATTGACTGACATAAACTCCCCAAAGGAGGAGTTACGGTCCAGAGCGGAGAGGCAGGCTGTCAACGCTGTGGTACAGGGAAGTGCCTCCGACATCTGCAAGAAGGCCATGATCAAGGCGTTCCCAGCGGTGACTGCTTTCGGGGGTAAGTTGCTTGTTCAGGTACACGACGAGTTGGTTGTCAACGTCCCCGATACTGGTGATGTAGACTTAAAGGCAGAGGCTCTGAGAGAAGCGATGGGCCACCTCAAGGTCATAAAGGACGTTCCGTTGATCGTTTCCTCCCACTCTGGTGTGACTTGGTATGAGGCTAAGGGCTAGTGAGCGACGTACACAGCCAAGTAACGGCTTCAGCGAAACGTAACTTTTACAACATGCTGTCGCCCCCTGACGGTCAGACCATAGCGGCTAACGCTGGTATTCTTCCTTCGTCTGAGGACGTGTTTGAGGAGGAGGAGAGAGACATCCTCCGCAGTTGGTCGTACTTGACTTCGGCGGGAATCGTTGAATCTTTGTCAGATGCTGCTGATTGGATGTCAGACATCATGGTGGCTGACGACATGCTGCCTGATGGTGTGGACGACGACGAGATGATCGGTGTTGGGTTCGACATGGATAATCCCGATAGTGACGACTTTATGGCTCTGAACCACATACCACTGGGGGAACTCCGCAAGATGCACCGCCACATCAAGGACTCAACCTACAACACAGTACTAGGATGTCTGGTAGCCTCTATTTCTAAGTTGTTGGATGAGGACCTGATCACGTTGGAGAACCTGTAACATGAGCGACTGGTGGTCTGATCGGCTGGCAGGTAAGGCAGTAGCCCCCACACCCCTTCCCCGTGAGGGCAGCACCCCTACTTTGCGTTTTACACCTCCGACGCCTCAGGGCGTCCCTCTGGCGACCCAACCCACTCCGCAAGCCCAGTACATGGCTCAGGCGGCAGCGGTCAATACTGAACAGAGGTCAGATCCCACCGGCCAGACGACTATTGGTGAAGCAATACGCAACTGGCAGGGTGGGGAAGCGGCTCGCAAGGAAGGGAATAACACCTGCCCGGAGTGCGGGAGTGGTAACGTGTTCTCTCGTATGGCTAAGGGGGCAGGTGCTGGTATCAACGGTAATGCCCCCGCTCCGCGCTGCTTTGAGTGTGGGTGGAATGGCATATATGATCAGGGGATGGAAGCAAACTGGATAGCGTAACAACAAGAAGGGTACGAAGTGGCGAGTACTACGAAGTACGAGACGTTAGAAGAGATTGCACGAGCGGTTAACAAGAAGTTAGGCGACGAAGTAGTTGTACAGGGGAGCCGGATACAGGCGGCTCTCCCCCGCATCACGTCTGGTGTACTAGCCTTTGACCTGATGTTGGGGGGCGGCTGGCCCGTCAACCAGTGGTCAGAGATCGTAGGAGACGAGTCGTCTGGAAAGACGGCCATTGCCTACAAGACCATTGCTGCAAACCAAGCGCTGGACCCTAACTGGACCGCTTTATGGGTGGCAGCAGAGGAGTACGTGCCAGAGTACGCCGAGGCAATCGGTGTGGACCTAGATCGCCTGTGGGTGGTTGAGACCAACCTCATGGAGCAGGCATACGACCTTGTGATCAGGGCGCAGGACAACCGAGCAGTGGACTGCGTGGTTCTGGACTCCCTACCGGCTCTGGTTCCCGGCGACGAGTACGAGCGGCAGATGGATGAGTTCACTGTCGGACTGGGTGCCCGCCTCACCGGTAAGTTCTTCCGTAAGTCTGCCAAAGCCCAGCGCCGCTCCCTCCTAGAGGAAGACCGTGGATGCACAGGGTTGATTGTCAATCAGTGGAGGGACAAGATTGGGGTGATGTGGGGGGACCCCAGAACCACTCCCGGTGGCAAAGCCAAGAACTTCCACTACTTCACCCGAGTAGAAGTGAAGAAGGACGAGTGGCTCAAGGAAGGTAAGGTCGCCGTAGGCCAGACCATCAAGGGCCGTACCATTAAGAACAAGACGTATCGACCGCAGCAGCAGGCCGTGGTGGACTTCTACTTCGCTGACTCTGGAGGATTCCACATGGGGGACTTCGACACAGTCAAGGACATGGTCAACATTGCCATCGCCTACGAGGTGATTACCAGAGCCGGTGCGTTCTACTCCTACAAGGGTGAGAAATGGCAGGGCAAGGAGAAAGTCCTAGAGGCTCTCAGAGCCGATCTGGGGGCTCAGGAGGCCCTCCGAGTAGAACTAATGGGGACTCTCAGTGAATGACATCAACAGGCGCTCTAAGAAGCAGGAGGAGCGCACTGCGGAGAGGTACAACGGCAGTAGAAACGTCATGTCTGGCGCTGGTTGGGTACGCAAGAACGATGTTCGTACTATTGACCTTCTAGTAGAGAACAAGTTTACGGATAAGAAGTCATATTCCATAGTGTCACAGGAGATGGTTAAACTGTCAAGGACGGCCATTTTGGAGGATCGTATTCCTGTGTTACAGGTTGATCTCGGCGGGCGGTCCTATGTTGTCCTATCGGAAAACGACTTCTTGGAGATGATATACGATGACTGATGATGCTTGGAAGATTGAGGCCATGAAGGCGTCAATGAAGAATAAGGCTAAGTTGGTGTCCCTTCTGCACCCCCATTTACTGGAGGATTACACCGCTAAGAACCTACTTCGGGACACCGAGCACTTCCACCCCAGCGAAATATGCAAGCGGGACTGGTGTGTGCGACAGTCTGGCTACCGGATGATGGGCTACGAAGAGACCAACCCGGAGAAGCCCAAGCCATTCAAGACCCTCAACATCTTTGAAGAGGGCAACCGCATCCATCGTAAGTGGCAGGGGTGGCTTCAGGACATCGGGCTTCTTCAAGGACAGTGGTACTGTCGGGAGTGCTACCATCTGTGGTACGGGAAGCCAATGTGCGAGGAGTGCCACTCCAAGCAGGTGGACTACCAAGAAGTACCAATCTACGATGACGACCACCACATCATCGGGCACGCTGACGGCCATGTGGAACTGAACGGAGAGGACTACCTGATTGAGATTAAGAGTGTAGGTATTGGTACTTTCCGGTACGAGAACCTCCCCTTGTTCAATCGCTACGCCACCAAGGCCATCACTGCTGACCAGATGTGGGGTGAGGTGACCCGCCCGTTCCTGTCCCATCTGAAGCAGGGCAGCCTCTACATGCACTGCACTGGCATTCATAAGATGATCTACCTTTACGAGTGGAAAGCCTCTCAGGACATCAAGGAGTTTATGGTGTCCTACCAGCCCGAGGTCGTCAGCGATATACTCGCCACCTGCAAGTCTGGACTTAGGTCCATAGGTGAGGGTAGAATCCCCCCACGACCGGAATGGATAGAGACGAAGGACCACCAAGCGTGTAAGTACTGCACGTACAAGAAGGTATGTTGGAGCAGTGATGATGTCAAAGGCCCAAGCGAAGTTCAATCTGAAGTTCGACAGTCCGAGGAAGCCGGGGGACGCTATGCCGACCCTGCCGGAGGAACTGGACGTGTTGTCCGACGGTGATTTGATGAGCCAGTACGCCGAGATGGTGTCGTGGGTCAACTACGCCAAGTCCGAGTTGGTTCACGCAGAGATCATCGAAGAGAACGCCTTGAGCGCTTTAAGGCATGGCGAGGCGCTGGCACTGCTGGAGCAGTGGGAGGCAGATAGCAAGGGGGACACCGTGACGATGGCT
>Ga0302135_10000174_pt1 | contig 39140 bp, 40 predicted proteins | sample CBN3_surface_MG_FD_203119 | JGI IMG/M metagenome (GOLD analysis project Ga0302135, IMG submission 203119) | Marine microbial communities from Western Arctic Ocean, Canada - CBN3_32.1 | ecosystem: Environmental > Aquatic > Marine > Oceanic | place: Canada: Western Arctic Ocean | collected...
AGATTCGGTCCACGTGAACGGGCCGCCGATGGGACCCCGAAGTTCGATCCTGTCGCCCACGATTACCTCGTCGTGAAAGTAGGGCGAGACCTCACCGCCATCGATCTTTTCGACCGTGAGATCGATGGCGTCACGTGTTTCGGGGCCTGTCGCGATCGAGTAACTGCGCTGTGTCTGGTAGCCGTCCGGTGCCGTCAGCCGGACGTCGTAGTGCATCCCAGCGCGGAACGATTCCCAGTGCGGCAGACGTATGCGAAACGTTTTGACGCGATACGTCTCGACCACGATCGATGCCACGGTTCCGACCTGCCATGTGAGACGCTCGGGTTGTCGACCTTCAAGCTGCGTGTCCGGTGGGCGCTTAGGGTCTTGCATTAGTTAATCGTGTGGCTATTCGGCGGGAGTGATGGCGTTGAAGTAACGTACCGGGTTGACCGGATTCTCCCTCACCCTCAGTCGCCCCAGTAGCGCTGTTCTTTCCACGGATCTCCGTACATGTGATAGCCGTTCGACTCCCAGAATCCTGGGGCGTCTTCGTCCATGAATCGGATGCTCTCAACCCATTTAGCGGACTTCCAGAAATACAGGTGAGGCACGATCATGCGGACCGGTCCACCGTGCTCCTGCGAGATCGGTTCGCCGTCGAACTCGTGGACGATGTATGCCTTGCCGCCACGAACATCTGCGACCGGGAGGTTGGTCGTGTATCCGCCAAACGAGCGGACCATTAGATAGTCCTCTGCGATGTCCGACCCGAGTCCTGCCTGCTCAAAAAAGATGTCCAGGTCCACGCCTTTCCAGTCACTGTCCAGCATCGACCATTTGGTTACACAGTGAATATCGGTGTGGATATCGGTCTGGGGCATGGCCATCAGGTCGTCCCAGTTCCAGGACTTAAAACCGCCATCGCCCAGGTCGATACTTAACTTCCAGTCGGCCTGAGACACTCGTTCCGTGGGCCCGTAAGTGAGCACGGGGAAACCGGTCTCGTAGTACTGGCCCGACGGGATTTCCCGTGGCGGTTGTGGACGGCGGAATCCGGAGAAACCTCGACTTAGCACGGCGGCGTTCCTTTTCGATTGTTTGGTCAGATCTCCGATTATGTGGTCCGGCTGCTTACCCGGTCACAAATAGAGATATCCGCATCCCGGCTGGTGACGAAGCGGAACGTCATGGCCGATCACAGATGCCCGATTGTATCCCGTTTACCGTCAGGAGCAGTCCCGGAACACTTGGGGGTACATATCCAATATCAGAGCCGACGGAAGTAGATAGCGACACAAACCGGGGAAACGTCCCGTCCATACTCCGGCGCACGTAATTCCGAACGCAACCAGAACAGCCGCGCACATGTGTACTTGTTACGCCGGTCGATAACGATCCGACCGTGCTTCTACAAATATGTTGTTACAGGGTAATCAGATGAGGAGAGATTCGAATGAGGCTTGAGGGCAAATCTGCCATCGTTACCGGTGCAGGAAATGGAATCGGAAGGGCCATCGCAGGACTGTTCGCCGAGGAGGGCGCACGTGTACTGGTGGACGATAGCGAAGATGACGACGGTGGACGAAATCAAGCAGGCGGGCGGGCAGGGAAGCGGTGTTCGACCACACGGACGTATCTGATGAGGACTCGGCTGAATCAGCGATGAAAGCCGCGGTGGGTGCTTTTGGCGGTATCAACATCCTGGTCAGCAATGCCGCCGCATTCGTGTTCGGAGAGATCGAAGACGTCACGCGTGACGACTGGAACCGCGCGTTTGGAGTGAACGTAATAGGTCATGCGAATTGTGTGCGCGCTGCGCTCCCGGCGCTACGGGAGAGTGCCGGAGGTGCGATCGTAAACATGGCGTCCGCGAGTCGGTTCTCAATCCGGATTGGTGTCAATACAATGCGCAGTATGAAGAGCCTCTTGGAGCCGTTGTACGCACGTTTCATGAACGTCATGGGAGATTGAATTGGAAAAGCTGGATCCTGAACAGATAGCGCTGCTCAAAGAGTCACACATCGCACAGGTGGTGACGCTCATGGCTGACGGGTCGCCTCAGATATCGCCCGTCTGGATTGATACCGACGGCACCGATGTTCTGTTCAACACGGCGCTAGGTCGTGTCAAAACAAACAACGTGGAGCGGGATGCCAGAGTGGCCGTAGGCGTCTACGATCCTGAGAACTCATACGCCCGGGTCGTAAACATTCGGGGGCATGTCACCGAGATCACCGAGGACGGGGCTGACGCCCACATCGATATGCTTGCCAGGAAATACACCGGCGCTGATTCCTACTCGGGGCATAAATCTAACGAGACCCGAGTCATTGTTCGCATCTCCCCGGACAACATCACCGGCCGATAGAAATCAAACACGAAATGACTAACAACACTCGAAGGTTTCCAAGAAATACGAGGCTCGATTGCACTCCGTAAAAAGTGGCATCTTCATCATGCCGTTCCATCACCCGTCCAAAGAGCTGGCTCAGTGTCATGACGAGGACATGGAGCTTGCCGTGCGTGCGGATGAGCTGGGCGTCCATGAGTTCTGGGTAGGGGAGCACCACACCCTGTCGTGGGAGCCGATCGTCAGCCCGGAGATGTTCATAGCCGCCGTGTTCCGGCAGACAAAACAGATGCGCATGGGGCCGGCTCCAGTACTCGTGAATATGCACCACCCGGCCCAGGTCGCTAACCGCCTGGCGTTCCTGGATCATTTCTCGCACGGCAGGCTTGAGTTGTCCTTTGGGTTTGGCGGGGCTCCGTCTGATTTCGAAATGTACGGCCAGGACCCCAAAGAGATGCATTCCCGGATGGCCGAAGCGATTGACATGATCCTCAAAATATGGTCGTCAGAGCCGCCGTATACGTTCGAGGGCGAGCACTGGACGGTCAAGCTGGAATCGATCAACGAGGAGCTTGGATACGGCTATCCACCGAAGCCATATCAGCAGCCACGACCGCCGATATCTGTTCCCGTATCGTCCCGTGGGTCCGGCTCGGTCAAGGTAGCTGCGAAATTGGGATTCCAGCTATTCAGCCACTCGATCATCCCTGTCGATGTGCTGAAAGATCAGTGGGCCACGTATGAGCAGGCGGCACAGGAAGCTGGAACTATTGCCGATAGATCGACCTGGAAGATAGCCCGAACGGTATTCCTGGCGGACACCACGGCGGAGGCGGAGAAGCGCGCACGCAGCAACTCTATCGAGACCGCTTACACCCACCTCACCACGGCCATTCAGCGCGGCCCGGGTCTGGGGATCATGAAGCAGGACCTATCAATGACTGACGATGAGGTCAACATGGACTACTTCATGGGCGAGCAGATTATCGCCGGGGATGTCGACACAGCGCTGGACAGACTGCTAAGGCTGTGGGAAGAGACGGGGCCGTTCGGGGCTATCGACGTCATGAGCTTCGACTGGGATGATGACGATGATCGAAGGGCCTGGCTTCACAGCATGGAGCTGTTCAACAAAGAGCTACTGCCGCGGTTTAACAAGGCTGTTGGGGCGGAAGTGGTAGCTGGATAGCCCTGTAGCTATCGGTTTCGCTCGGACTTGTCGCGTCTACGTCGCTCATTTTCTGATCGACGTAGACCCTGACGCTTGCGGATTTTGGTTGCTTCGTTCTCCGGGTCGAATCCCGGCGGGCGGAACATGATCGCTCCCACGATAGCGGTCGCTCCAACGAGGACGAGCCAACCCAGCCCCGCTTTGGTCTCGTCAAGGTCCAGCAAAAGGGGAACTACAACGATCCACAAGATCGCCAGAATGACGACCCCAACGACGATCGCAGCCAGGTGATTACGGTTCATGCTTTCAACCTGGCCACGAAACGTCGCATTGATCTTGACTTCCTACCAGTTAGTGAAAGCGCCATCGTTGCGCTTCAACTGTGATGTCCATCCACGTGGGTCAAACCTGTTGGACTCTGCGACGCTCTCGTCGAAGTCCACGCCAAGTCCCGGTGCATCTGGCACCCAAGCATAGCCATCCTCCCACTCGATCTGTTGCGGGAACAGGTCCGTGGCGAAGGTTCCCGGCTGTCGGGGCATCTCCTGCACGCCGACGTTGGTGGACGCCATGCACAGGTTCACACATGCGGCGGCGCTGACAGGGCCTAGCGGGTTGTGCGGGACGATATCGATGTAGTGCGTTTCCGCCCAGTGGGTAATTTTGAGCGCCTCGGTAATTCCGCCGACGATGCACAGGTCTATCCGTGCGTAATCGATGGTCTCTTGCTCGATCACCTCACGGAACGGCCACTTGGACACCCACTGTTCGCCAGCGGCGATAGGCAGGTTGATCTTGTCCATTATCTTTCGATAGCTGGCCGGGTTCTCTGACCTGATCGGGTCCTCTATAAAGAAGGGCTTGAACTCCTCCAAGTCCCGGCACATCTTGATCACGTCTGCCGTGTCCAGCCGCGTGTGCACGTCAAAGCAAATCTCGACATCGGGCAGGGCGGCGCGAACACCGGCAATCTGCTCTACCGCTACCTTTATCGACTCGCGAGGCTCCAGCAGGCCGTGGCCATCGATGTCGTTGTAAAGGCCGGGCAAGGTCTGGGGCTGATGCCAGCGGACGAACTTCCAGCCGCGGTCGACGTGCCTCTTGCAGTCGTCGATCAAGTCCTCGAGCGTGTTGCCGTTGATGTGCGGGTAGCAGATGACCTTGTCGCGGACAGGGCCGCCTAGGAGTTTGTATACAGGCATGTCCACGGACTTGCCCTTGATGTCCCAAAGGGCGATGTCGATGGCGCTGATCGCACAACCGTAGACGGTGTCAGCGGGGAAGAAATTGCCACGGAACATCTTCTGCCAGAGTGCCTCGGTCGACCACGGGTCCTGGCCGATGACGACCTCCGATAGGTGAGCGATGGCCATCTCGATCGAATTGCCCCAGTTACGAATGCCGATCTCGCCGAGACCGTAGATACCAGCATCGGTCTCCACCTTAACGATGAAGTACCCGCGTCCATCTCCGTCTTGAACCGGGTAGGACTTGATTGCACTGACTTTCAATTGAGTCTCCTAGTATTTAAGTCGTTATTTGACTGTCGTAGGTGCAGGGCTTGCCCCGACCATCTGTGCAGTTACCAGTTGGTTTGGGCGCCGTCATTTCGGTATAGCTGCGGCATCCAGGCTTGTGGGTCCTTGTAGTTGGCTTCGGCAGCTTCTTCGTTGAACTCGATCCCGAGTCCGGGGGCGTCGTGACAGAAGGCGTACCCATCTTCCCAGCCGATCTGCTGCGGAAATAGATCGTTCGCAAATGTTCCCGGACGTTTCGGCATCTCCTGCACGCCGACGTTGGTGGACGCCATGCATAGCGAGACGCATGCGGCGGCGCTCACCGGGCCAAGAGGGTTGTGCGGGACGATGTCGATGTAGTGCGTTTCCGCCCAGTGGGTGATTTTGAGCGCCTCGGTCAATCCGCCGACGATGCAGAGGTCGATACGTGCGTAGTCGATGGTCTCTTGCTCGATCACTTCACGGAACGGCCACTTGGAAGACCACTGCTCACCGGCGGCAATAGGCAGGTTGATCTTGTCCATGATCTTTCGATAACTGGCCGGGTTTTCTGACCTGATGGGGTCTTCTATAAAGAAGGGTTTGAACTCTTCCAGATCACGACACATAGAGATCACATTTGCGGTGTCCAGTCGTGTGTGGACGTCGAAGGTGATCTCGATGTCCGGGCCGACCGCATCCCTGACCGAACTCATCTGTTCCACAGCCATCTTCATCGACTCACGCGGCTCAAGACGACCAGCGTTGCCCTGGTACTCGAGTTCGCCGTGGGTCTCTGGTTGGCCCCAACGTACGAACTTCCAACCTGCGTCGACCGCCTGCTTGCAGTTGTCGACCAGGCCCGCCAGATCCTTGCCCTGCGTGTGTGGGTAGCAAACAACTTTGTCCCGGACAGGTCCGCCAAGTAGCTTGTATACCGGCATGTCTACAGATTTGCCCTTGATGTCCCAGAGGGCGATGTCGATGGCGCTTATGGCGCACATGTAGACCTTGTCTGCGGGAAAGAAGTTGCCACGGAACATCTTCTGCCAGTGCCGCTCGGTCGACCACGGGTCGCCACCAACAAGCACCTCAGAAAGATGCTCGACGGCCTTACCGATTGCGTTGCCCCAGTTCCGGATGCCGACCTCACCGATGCCGTCGATTCCGGCGTCGGTGTAAACCTTTACGAAAAAGTACTGGTTACCTTCGGTGTCGACGACGGGGAAGGTCTTGAGTTCTGTGATTTTCAACTAGTTGCCTCTGTGGTTGATGCGGGAATTACCGCACCGCGTGGTTAGCCGTTCCAGGACGATCCGAACGTGCCGTCGAAGAAGTTGTCTCCGACATCGTTTCGGACACGATCTCGTGTCTCCTTAAGGCGCACGTCCTCGGGAAGATCATTTACATCGCCGGAGTATCCGATCATGAGCAGGAAGCAAACGGCGTTACCCTCTGGAATGTTGAGCGCAGCCTTCACCTTGCCCTGGTCCCACCCGCCGATGCCGTGAGTCTGGAGCCCTAGGTGAGTTGCCTCAAGCATCATGTTCTGCCCGGCGAACCCAACGTCCAGCATCAATTTTGCGCCGTGATTAGGTCGTTCAGGATTCGGCACGTCGGTGGCGAAAACAACAACCAGCGGAGCATTCTTCGCCCATACCCGGTTGCCGGGATTCATCGCTTCGTTCAGGTCGTCACGCGTATCGCCGTCGCGCACCAGCGTTATTCGCCAGGGCTGACCATTTCCAGAAGACGGTGCCCAGCGCGCTGCCTCGATGAGCGCCTCTATCTTGCTGTCCTCTATTGGACGACTGTCAAAAGCGACCACGCTTTTGCGGTCGACTATCTCTTCAACTAGATCGGCTCCTGATGCGGTCTCAACCATTTATTAGTCTTCCTTGGATTCGGTTTAAGGGATTCGATTTAGGGGTATCTATTAGCCGAAATGCGGCCGTACGTCGGTGTTGAATTTGTTCAAATTTTCTACCGTCTCGTCTGTCGAGTTGCCGACCACGGATAGAACCATGTAGTCGACCCCTGCGGAGCGGTAGCTTTCGATGTCCTCAATGATCTGAGCGGGTTCTCCCGTCATCAACCCGCGTTGCTCACTGTGATCGTGACCGGTTGTAGTCCCGCCCATGGTCACACTTGTCCGTATAGAGATACCGACCTCTGATGGGTCTCGACCGGCGGTGACACAGGCCTGTTGAAGGTGAGACTTCTGGGCGGCGATCTCGTCCGGGGTCATTCGGATGCAGTGCCAGTTGTCCCCGTACTCCGCGGTACGTCGCAATGCACGACGTGAGTTTCCGCCTATCCACACCGGTACGCGGGGGCGCTGCGCCGCCTGCGGGAACAGCAGCATGCCGTCTAGCTCAACATGCTCGCCTGATACCTGTGGATCGGCACTTTTTTCAGATGCCCGGAAAAGATCCAGGTGTTCGTCAGTCACTTGGCCCCGGTCTTCGAATGGCGCTCCCATAGAAGCGAACTCTTCTGGCATCCATCCGGTGCCAACGCCCAGGATCAACCGTCCTCCGGACAGAACGTCCAACGTGTTCAACATCTTCGTGTTCAGCACGGCATTTCGGAACGGCAGCACGAGCACGCTGACTCCAAGCCGCGTGTTCGATGTACGACCTCCCGCGTAAGAGAGTGTTGTAACCGCCTCAAGCACGTTCTGTGCGTCGGGATCGGCCAAGCCCGGGCCGAACTGCTCCGGATAGCGATCAACGAGATCGTTTGGATATACCGTTCGGTCCGAGACCCATAGAGAGTCAAATCCAAGTCTCTCTATCTCGTCGGTCATCGTGGACACGTAGTGCGCCTGGCCACCAGCCGTTGTCGCCGGGTTGACCGATGTGGTGATTGCGATACCGAAGTTCAACGGGAATATGCTCCAAATAAGACCCAAAATAAGTTGTCAGGCCAATGCTATTAAACAGCCCGGCGAGTGTAGATGGGCCGCCGAAACGGGTCAATTGAGCCATAAATGGCGAAGATGGGACACTTTCGCCGGGTCAGTCCTTCCTGCCCCAAAGGGGATTACCAACCAAGTCTGTAGCTGAATTGCCTTGCGTATTAAGGGGCTAAATTCCTAGCCTCGTTTCACCGTTAAAGGACCCGCGTGAGACGTTTGGACAGGAAATTATGGGCCGACTGCTAGTAACCCTCCTTGGAATTGCCCTGGTAGCGACGGCATTTGCTGCCGTGCCTCAGGACATATCCGCCGATGACAACGTTCCCGAGAATGGGGTGACCCTGATCGCCGTAGATCTGGGCAGCACTTCGGTAAGCGACGGGGATGCGGCAATTGCCGAGACCGCTTTGCGGATACTTGCCGACTCCGCGGGTGGCGAAACCGTCGCACTCATGCCGTATTCGGACGAGGCGGGGACCGAAGTCGGACATTCTGCCGACGGATCCGAGCTTGATAATGCCGTCTCTACGCTATTACAGCGGGTAGCGAGCCGGGCCGAAAGCGGTGGTAGCGATCAGTTCGCAGCCCTGGCCTCGGCGTTCGGTTATCTGTCCGATGAGAGTGCACCGGCAGGGTCAGAAATCTACCTGATCACGGGACGAATGCAGGACGGCTCGCAGCAGAATCGTGACCGGATCATTGGCTTCGCAGATCTGTTCATTGCTGAAGGATGGAAGATCAACGCAGTCATGCTTCCATCGACCACTAACGAAGCGCGTGACTTTATTTCCTCGATTGTGAACCGGGCATCAGGCCGCTGGGACGATGCCGGAACTCTTTCCGGGATGGATATGTTTGCCCACCACGTTCTCGGTCTTGACGGTGAACTGGTTCTTGATATCGCTCTCCAGTCCGGAAACGCCGCTGTGCAGGCAGTGGAAGTTGCGCCCGAGACCACGCAATTCAGCGTGGCGATGGTCCGCAACTCCACCAGTGCCACGCTCGATCTATTCGATCCGCATGGAGTCCAGTTGGGTTCGTCGTCAAATGCGGCGCAGTTCATCAATACGCCCAATCTTGTCGTTGCGACCATCGCCTCCCCGGAACCGGGAACCTGGTCTTTGCGAGCCACCGGAGACGGCCTGCCGATCATGGCATCGGTAGATCTCCGTAGCCCGTTAGAACTGTCGCTGGTTGAGCAGCCTCCGCTACAGGCGGGACTGCAGTCGGTGCTCATGGCAACGACGAGTGTGGACGGCGTCCCCCAGTGGTTGCCGGGATCAGCGGTTACGGCCACGGTTATGTCTCCCGAAGGCGCATCCGTGGTGTTCCGGCTGAATGACAACGGAGAGGGCGGCGATGCATTGTTCGGCGACGGCGTCTTCTCGGTCGTGTTCGACGCATCAGGAGTTCAGGGCTTCAACGATGTCGAACTAGAACTCGAATGGGAGAACTACGGCGCAACCATCAAGGCCTTGGACTCGTTCCAGACAGAGGTGTTCCCGACCCTTCACATACAACCATCGGCCGGCGGTGCGGTTGAAGCGGGATTCGAGATTGTTGTTGGAACCGTCGAGGTGAAGGTCGGCGAGTACCCCCACCCGGTATTGCCGTCCGATATGACGGCACTTGTGACCGGCCCGTCGGGTGAGTCCGTAACAGGATCACTCAGGTCGATCGACGCCCTGGACGACGGAACAAGCTGGAAGTTTGAGGTATTGGCGACCCCCAGCGAAACCGGTCGTCAGACCGTGACCGCAGAGCTCAACTCTGAATACGTGGGGCGAACCTTCAACACCTCAGGTCCGTTCGCCGAGACTCCCGTCACGGTCAACTACCCGGTTGCACCAGTCGCTGCTGTTCCGGAACCCGAATCGCTGGTCCTGCCGATCATCGGAGGCGTGTTGATTGGGCTACTCGTCCTTACAGGGATAGCGCTGTTCGTCATTGCTCGTCGACAGGTCGTTCCGCACGGCTACATCTACGACGACAGAGAACAGTTGTTGTTGGACCTGTCATCGGTACGCAAGGGCGGCCTGAAGGGCCTGCTGTCTAAAGGGGCGATCTCGGTGGCAGATGCACCAGAGCTACCCGTACCGGATGCAAAGCTGGTGTTCAAACGCTCTGGGATCGAACTCCACTACGACAACTCCGGGAACGGCACGATGCGCGTTGACGGCAAACCGGCAGCACGTGTCGTGGAACTAAGGGACGGATCCAGGATCGGGTTCGCAGGACGACTGTTTGAGTACACAAGCTCACGTCGCAGTGCACGTCCGACCTTCACTCCTTCAATGGAGGCGGCGCCTGAGCCGGCGGCCGGCTAGACCGGCGGCAACAACAAGCAATTAAAAAGGGCCGCCGGAATAACTCCGGCGGCCCTTTTTGTATCTAGACGTTTTGCGTCTGTTTAGCTCTCGTCTATGGTCACTGACTTGATCGACTCACCGGGCTCCCGGGACGATCCGGGGTCTCGCTCTGGAATACCCAGCACGATGTCCATTCCTTCTGTGACCTCTCCGAACACCGTGTGCATTCCGTCGAGGTGCGGCGTCGCGCCGAACGTGATGAAGAACTGGCTACCGTTGGTGCCGGGGCCGGCGTTGGCCATAGACAGGGTTCCGGCACCTTTGTGTTTTCGGTCCGGGTGGAACTCGTCTTTGAAGTTGTAGCCGGGTCCGCCTGAGCCTGTGCCGGTCGGGTCGCCGCCCTGCGCCATGAAGCCCGGGATGACTCGGTGAAACGTCACACCGTCGTAGAAACCTGTGCGTGACAGGTTGACGAAGTTCTCGACCGTGTACGGGGCCTCTGCGCCGAACAGGCTGATGACGATCTTCCCGCCGCTACCCAGCTCCATCGTCGCTGTGTAGGTCTTGCTGGTGTCGAGCGCACCGCTTGGTGCCTTGGGGCTGTCTCCGTGCTGAAGCATGTTTATTCCTTAAGGGACTTGTTGGGTGTTAGTTATGGAGGACTGGTTGGTTAGCTCTCGACGATGCGAATTGTTTTAATTGCGTCGCCCGGAGTAGCGTTCCCGGGCACACGGATGCGGATGTCGTTCACCACGTCCATGCCTTTTGTGACCTCGCCGAATACGGCGTGGCAAGAAACTCCCGGGATGGCGCACGGTTTCGGCTCGTCCGCCTCGTCATACGCATCAAGAAACGGGGTCGGAAGGAACGTGATGAAGAATTGGCTGCCGTTCGTGTTGGCACCGGAGTTCGCCATCGAAAGGACTCCGGGCTTGTCGTGCCGAGCATCCACATGGAACTCGTCGGCAAACTTGTAACCCGGGTCTCCCGAGCCTGTACCGGTCGGATCACCGCCCTGTGCCATGAAATCTTCGATCACACGGTGGAACGTGATGCCGTCATAAAAACCGGAGTTAGACAGATTGACGAAGTTCTCGACGATAGTCGGAACAAGGTCGTCATAAAGCAGAATTTCGAACTCGTCGCCCTTAACCAGCTCGAAGACGGCTGTGTAGGTCTTGCTGGTGTCCAGGGATCCGTTGGGAGGCTGATTGCCGCCCGTGACGGGTGTGTCGCCTGTTGACGGGACCACGGTCGGTATCGGTATCGGGACCGACGTCGGCGTCGGCTCGGGTTCATCGCTGCCACAGGAAATTGCGGCCGCCAGCGCTATGGAAAGCGCTGCGAGAAGAATCCAACGTTTCATCGTTACTCCTAGATCGGTCATTGAAATTTTTGTGAATCAGGACCTGTCGACAGGTGTTACGTCTTATTCGATCTCACCGATTCTATGAAAGTCTAGCGTCTTGATGGCCGGCCAGAGTAGGCGGAAGGCTCGTAACAGGTGGGTCGAGCCAACCAGAAGGGTCAACGCAATGCAGAGTGCTACCTGTGCGGTGGGTTGGCCGGTCACGATGGTCAGTATGTTGATTGATATGAAGGTCATCATCATTGCCCAGAATGCCGACCGGAAAATGACGTACCCCAACAGCAAGGCCGGGACGGATAACAAGGTGAGATAAGGGACGACCACCAGCGATAAGCCGGTCATCACGGCAGCGCCTTTCCCTCCACGAAAACCTATGTATACGGGGAAGTTGTGCCCCAACATCGTGACAAAGGCCCCGGCGTACATCGACCAGTCAGGCACGCCGATCAACATAGCGGCCAGCATCACCAATGACGCTTTTGCAATGTCGACCACGAAAACGATCGTCGCAGCCACTTTTCCCAGCGAGCGAAGGGCGTTTAACGCGCCAACGTTGCCGCTGCCCATCTCCCGGATATCGTGTCCGGCACGTCGTCCAAGGATGTGCGCGGTCGGAATTCCTCCGACCAGATATGCGGCGATAACGAACGCCGTTCCGAGGACAACTTCACCCATTAAATGAACATCCAGAATGCCGATACCTTGATCGCGGGTCGTAGTCGGGACGTTTCCGTCCCTATAATTGCGGCCATATGCTCAGCGAACAATCGCCCACCACATCTAAACAATCAACAAGCTCCGCCGCAAATAGTGCCGGTCCGCCGCCGTTGAACGACAACGACCTGCTTGAAATGTACCGAACAATGGTACTCAGCAGGGCGCTTGATCAACGTATCTGGCAGATGAATCGCCAGGGCAGGGCGGCTATTGTCGCCTCAGCCCAGGGCCATGAAGCGGCACAGGTTGGTGCCATCAAGGCGCTGGACCCTGAACGTGATCGCTTCTATATCTACTACCGCGAGCTCACTACGATGCTCGCGCTAGGTGTTACGCCGCTTGAGCTACTCCTGGGATTCCTGGCAAAAGATGGAGAGCCGCTGTCCGGCGCACGCCAGTTCCCGCTGCATGGGGCTATCGACCGTTCTCGGCGTGACATCGTGTCTTTCTCTAACGTGGTCGCCACGCAGCTTCCGCAGGCCGTTGGCGTCGCACTGGCTGACAAGATGCGCGGCGAAAAGCGTGTGACCGTGGCCTACTTCGGCGACGGCGCGTCAAGCATGGGCGAGACGCACGAAGCGATGAACTTCGCATCTATCCATGACCTCCCGATCATCTTCTTCTGCGAGAACAACAAGTACGCAATCTCCGTGCCGATATCGCAGCAGATGAACATCGAATCTGTGGCGACCCGGGCGGGCGCGTACGGGATTCCGGGTATCGAGGTAAACGGCTTCGATCCCGTGGCTGTTTACGAGGCTGTTGGCGCTGCCGCTAACCGGGCTTTGAACGGCAATGGGCCGACGCTTGTTGAGGCTGTAGTGGAGCGTTTCCTGCCGCATACCAGCGATGATGACGACACACGGTACAGACCGGCGGAGGACCTTGAAGGAATCCGCGATATGGACCCGATCCCCGCCACCGAGAAACTACTTCGTGCGAGCGGGACGTTAGACGACGCTCTGGATGAGGAGATCAAGTCGGAGGCTCAGAAAGTCGTCAATCAGGCGACCGAAGACGCCGAAAATGCTCCCTTCCCTGAGCCACATGATTTTTACGAGCAGGTGTACGCACCCGGCTCCCCGGGAGACCAGTCCTAATGCCCGAGATGACAGTTATCGAGGCGGTGCGTGAGGCTATTCGTGAAGAGATGGAGCGCGACCCCGCGGTCTTCACGCTAGGCGAGGACATCGGAGCGCGCGGCGGTGTGTTCCTCGCCACCGAAGGTCTCTTAGAGCAGTTTGGTCCGGAGCGAGTGCTCGACACACCTCTGGCAGAGGCCTCTATCGGTGGCATTGCACTGGGAGCGGCGGTGAACGGTATGCGGCCTATCGCCGAGATCGAGTTCGGCGACTTCATCTGGCCTGCCGTAAACCAGATCATTGGTGAGGCGGCACGGGTGCGATACGGCACACAGGGGCGTCGAACCGCTCCCATGGTGCTGCGTGTTCCATACGGCGGCGGCGTACGTGGAGGGTTGTTTCACTCGCAGTCGATCGAGGTGGCGTTCGCCCACCAGCCCGGACTCAAGGTCATAGCGCCGTCCACACCGTATGACGCCAAGGGATTGCTCAAAGCAGCGATCCGTGACGATGACCCCGTGATCTTTTTTGAACACAAACGCACGTACAGGCTCGTCAAAGGCGATGTCCCGGACGGCGACTACACGATTCCGATAGGACAGGCCGACGTGAAACGGACCGGGTCCGACATGACGGTGGTCAGCTACGGCCTGGTACTCCACTACTGCCTTGAAGCAGCCGCAACGCTTGCCGATGAGGGCATAGACGTTGAGGTGATCGACCTCAGAACGCTACGACCTCTCGACACCGAGACGATTCTCGAATCGGTGCGAAAGACCAGTAAGGCTATGGTTGTCCACGAAGACACCAAGGCAGGCGGTATAGGCGGCGAGATCGCTGCCGTCATCGCAGAAGAGGCGTTTGAGGACCTGGACGCGCCGATTAAGCGTGTCGCTGGACCCGAAGTCCCGGCAATGCCATTTTCGCCCCTTCTGGAGGCCGAGTTCATGCCGTCCGCAGAGAAAATTGCGGCAGCGATGAGAGAGTTGGCGGCGTACTAATGGCGACTATCGGTATAGAGCTCCCACATGTTGGCGAATCGGTCACCGAGGCTGTAATCGGCAAATGGCTGAAGCAGCCGGGGGAGTCTGTCGAGAAGTTTGACGCCCTTGTAGAGGTCGTGACCGATAAGGTCAGCATGGAGTTTCCTGCGCCACACACCGGAATCTTGAAGTCGATCGTCGCCGAAGAGGGCGAGACCGTGCCGATGGGCGCGGTTATCGCACAGATGGATGTAGACGATGCGACCGCAAAGGCAGCCGAAGCGGCATCCGAGAGCGAGGCCGAAGCGACTGCACCCAATCGTGTGGGCACTCTCATACAAGGAGCTAACGTCGGGCCTACCGGCGGAACGTTCCGGGACACTGCGCTTGAGGACCAGATAGCGAAGCGAGCCCCGGTCGCAGCTGTAGCTCCTGCGCCGCAACAGTCGAGCGGCGAACGTAGCTATTCCCCGGTCGTATCCCGACTTGCCGCGGTGAATGGGATCGATCTCTCCACCGTCACGGGCACCGGCCGAAACGGCCGGGTCACAAAGCAGGACGTTCAAACAGCGATAGACGCTGGCCCGTCAACGTCATCAACGCCTGTTACCCAGCCCGGTCCTGTTGGCGAAGACCTGGTCATAGACCCGTCCCCGATACGTCGAATGATTGCGTCCCACATGGTTCGAAGCGTGAGCGAAATACCGCACGCCTGGAGCACGGTGGAAGTAGACATGACTGGGTTGGTTGCCTGCAGGACTGCACAACGACAGACGTTCCGCGAGCGACACGGCGTCGATCTGACATTTCTGGCGTTCACCATCTACGCCGTAGCCGGAGCGCTCAGGGACAATCCGCTGGTCAACTCAACCTGGGAAGACGGGAAGATCAGGCTCAAGGGCCGAGTGAATCTTGGATTGGCGGTCGCAGCTCCCGACGGGCTGGTCGTGCCGGTAATCCAGGACGCAGACCGTGAGGGTATCGCCGGACTCGCAAAGAAGATCGCTCCACTGGTGGAACGAGCACGCTCCGGTTCCCTTGCTCTGGCGGACGTTCAGGGTGGGACATTCACATTGAACAACACGGGCACGCTGGGATCGGTACTCGGCGGTGCGATCATCAATCACCCTCAGGCGGCCATTGTGACCACCGAGGCGATCGTCAAACGGCCTGTGGTGCTGTCTGGTCCACAGGGAGACTCGATCGCTATACGGTCGATGATGAATATCTGCCTATCGTTCGATCATCGGATTATCGACGGAGCTGAGGCGTCTGCATTTATGCAGGCCTTCAAGCGAAACCTTGAAGTGTGGACGTCGGATTCGGAGCTCAACTAGACGGAAGCCCTCAGAAGCTTCCCGGGTTGTTGATATGACTGACGGAATGCAGGTCCGATGGCTTGGGACGCAGCGCTATGACGATGCGCTGGCCCTTCAGCGTGAATTGCACGAGGCACGAGTGGTCGGTGAATTGCCTGACACCTTGCTTCTGCTCGAACACTCGCACGTCATCACGCTGGGCCGTCGTGCGACCGAATCACACGTCATTTCTGATGAGTCGACGTTGGCCGCAGCAGGGGTCGAGCTAAAAGAGACCGACCGCGGCGGTGAGGCGACCTATCACGGTCCCGGCCAACTTGTTGCGTACCCGATCATCGACATTCGCGCTCTGGGCCTTGGCCCGGTGAGCTACGTCGCCGCCCTTGAACGGGCAATCATCGACACGCTGACGGAGTATCTAGTTGACGCTCATCGCGTTGCTGGCCGGACCGGCATATGGGTCGGCGGAGACGGCAAAGATCCGGGGGATGGCAACAAGCCGGATGGCCGAAAGATAGCGGCCATCGGTGTGCGGATTAGCCGTGGGGTAGCGATGCACGGACTGGCACTCAACGTTGCACCAGACCTGGAGATGTTCGAACACATAGTGCCCTGCGGCATGCCGGGACTGGAAATCACATCCATCGAGGCCGAACAGGGCGCAGCACCACCCGTGAAGATTGTGGGTGAGGAGTTTACCGGCAAGCTGGCGGACGCGTTGGAAGTACTGCTGGCAGACAGCCGCCCCCTACAGGGTTAGAGGACGCTTCCTACTCAGGCCAGGAGCGGGACTCGATGTACCGATGCGCCGCTATCGCTGCCGTCGCACCGTCGCCCGCCGACGTCACAAGTTGACGTGCTGAGCCTGTCCTGATGTCTCCGACCGCATAAAGCCCCGGCGATGCCGTGCTCATCGAAACGTCTGTATCGACGTGCCCCCCGCCGTCCAGATCAACGAATTCAGAGAGGTAGGACGATCTCGGGTCGGTACCTACAAATATGAACACCCCGGCAACGTCCAGGGTCGATTCCTTGCCGGAAGCGTTGTCCTTGACCTTGACTCCATTCACCCCGGCGTCGCCGCCAAGAATTTCAGAGACCGTCTGTCCGAATCGGACCTCTATCTTGGCGTGGTCCTTAACTCTCTCCTGGAGAGCAGCCTGCCCTGAGAACTCGTCTCCACGTACAAGCATGATTACCCTCGACACGAAGGTCGTGAGCGATAGTGCTTCGTCCAGCGCTGTGTCACCACCGCCAACGACGGCAACCGTCTCATCAAGGAAGAACGCACCATCGCATGTCGCGCAGTTGGAGACGCCGCGTCCCTCAAACTCTGATTCTCCGTCCACCCCAAGTTTGGCGAAGTCAGAGCCGGTAGCGGCAATTACGGCCTTAGCACGGAACGTGCCTTCCGGCGTCGAGAGTGACAGGTACGGTTCTTCAGAATCCAGCGACTCGACTTCCATGAACATTCGCACTTCTGCGCCTGCTGCGGAGGCCTGTCGTTCAATCAAAGGTGCGAGGTCTGCGCCAAGTAGGCCGTCCGGGAAGCCTGGGAAGTTCTCGATCTTCTCGGCGTTGATGATCTGGCCGCCGGGCATCATGCCCTCAAGCACGACCGTCTTGAGTCCGAGACGTGCGCCGTACATGGCCGCAGTCAGTCCGCCGGCCCCTGCGCCGATCACAACAAGATCGAATCCCTCAGCCTGCTCTGCCATCAGTTCATTACTCCCAATATCGGCCACAGTACTTATTCGGCAACCACAATAAACGGGCGATTACGCCCTCGAATAATCGCCCCACGGGTCGGGCTAGATCATTCCTTGTTCTCGGACTTGCTTTAGAGAACTCTCAAACGCTTCCAACGTCCTGGCGATGTCCTCGTCCGAGTGGACGGCCATCGTGAGGAATCGACGACCGTTGTCGACTCCGTTGTTGAACATCGCCATCTTGAACTCATGATCGGCGTCTGAGGTGATCGGCGTTCCGGAAGGCGTGCCCTGGATGATGCCGTACTCGTCGATCTCGGCATCGATCCCTATACGTGTGTGGATCATCGATCCAATGCCATAGGCGTGTCCCGGGATCTCTACTCGGCCGAAAACCTCGTTGATGCCCTCTTTCAGCTTCTTCCCGACGGCGTCCGCCTTCTCGTTCACATCGCAGTTCGCCACCATCTCCAGTGCGGCGATGCCCGCTACTGCTGAGAGCGGGTTGCCGTTGAACGTGCCCTGGTGAAGCATCTGGCCGCGCTCGATCGTGTTGATAATGTCGGCCTTGCCTGCGACAGCGCCGCCCGGCAGTCCTCCGCCAAGTATTTTGGCGAGCGTGCACAGGTCCGGCGTGATGCCCCAGAGTTCCTGTGTACCGCCTTTAGAAGCGCGGAATCCAGTTACGACCTCATCCAGGATGAACACCACATCGTGCTTCGTGGTCACGTCCCGTATCTCTTGCAGGAAGTCCGGGTGGATGGGTGTTCCGCCCATGTGAGCGCCCGTGGATTCGATGATGACGGCTGAGACGTCATTCGCCTCGATGGCGGCCTCGACCGCGCCGATGTCGCCGGGCTGCAGCACGATCATCGTGTCCAGCACTTCCTGAGGGATGCCTTCCATGCCGGTCGTACCGCCTGCATTGGCGTAGTCAGACCACCCGTGAAAGTGGTCGAAGAACTTGATGATCTTGGTTCGCCCGTTGTACGCCCGGGCCATGCGTAACGCCATCATCACAGCTTCGGTACCTGAGGAGGTGAATCTCACCTTTTCGGCACATGGAATCAGGTGCTTGACCAGGTCGGCCCAGCGGATCTCCAGGTCGGAAGAAGCGCTCAGGTGGGTGCCTAGAGCCATTCGGTCCTGCACGGCCTTCACCACCGCGGGGTGGGCCTGTCCAAGAATCATAGATCCGTGGCCTGTGTTGTATTCGATGTACTCGTTACCATCGACGTCCCACTTGTGGCTTCCGGAGCCGCGCTCCATGTGGACGGGGAACGGCGTCATGTTCCGGGCCTCGTGCGTTACGCCCTTCGGGAAGTTCAGCTTGGCTCGCTCATACAGCTCCGCCGATTTCGGGTGCAACTCGTAGTAGCGGTCCTCGATTGCGGTCCGAGCCATTGGTCAGGCCTCCGTATTTGCGTGCTGTGTGAAAGTTCGTAATAGTTGAACGCCCCTTTACAGACCGTAGTAGGACGAATCAGGGGCTCAATTCGCTGCTATTCTATGCGCTCAATTCCCAATGTCGCTGCGTTGACTGCGTGGCTTCGTGACTTCACCCCGATTGGCCAAGAAAAATCAGGTGGTATCCGTGCCAGAGAGCTTCATAACGCACCTTGAGTGCAGCAACTGCGGAGAGACCTTCGAACACACAGACCCGATGCGCACCTGCACGTCATGCGAAAAGGTGTTGTTTGCGCGGTACGACCTGGACAAAGCGTCGAGCTCAAAGGCTCAGTTGCGGGACCGAGATCCGAACATGTGGCGTTACCGCGAGGTTATGCCGGTCAAGGACGAGGCCAATATCATCACGCTGGGCGAGGGCATGACTCCGATCATCGACGCACAGCGATTGGGTAAAGAGGTGGGCTCGCCGGGGTTGCTACTGAAGGATGAAGGCGTGTGCCCAACGGGTTCGTTCAAGGCCCGTGGTCTTTCGGCCGCCGTATCCAAGGCTAAAGAGCTTGGGTTGATGAAGCTCACAATGCCTTCAGCCGGAAACGCAGCCGGGGCGATGTCCGCGTACGCCGCCGCGGGCGGTCTTGAAGCCAATGTGTTCATGCCAAAAGATGCTCCGTCGGCCAACCAGGTCGAATGTCTGGCGTACGGGGCCAACCTGACCCTCGTGGACGGTTTCATCAACGACGCCGGTCGCATCTCGGGAGAAGCGGCGGTCGAGCGTGGCCTCTTTGATGTCTCCACCCTCAAAGAGCCGTACCGGGCGGAGGGTAAGAAGACGATGGGGTACGAGATCGCCGAGCAGCTTGGATGGAAGTTGCCGGACGTGATCGTGTATCCGACCGGCGGTGGCACCGGGATCGTCGGCATGTGGAAGGCGTTCGATGAGATGGAACGCATGGGCTGGATAGGATCAGAGCGCCCTCGCATGGTCGTTGTGCAGGCGGAAGGTTGTGCTCCGCTCGTCACCGCGTATAACGCAGGTAAGCGCCACGCCGATCTGTTCCCGAATCCACATACCATCGCAGCAGGGATGCGTGTCCCGGTTGCAATCGGCGATTACCTCGTCCTCGATGCGGTTAGGGAAAGCGGAGGGATCGCGCTTACGGTCACCGACGATGAGATGGTTCAGGGTGTGAGCGACCTTTCCTGTTACGAGGGTATGTTCGCTGCACCTGAAGGCGGAGCGCTTGTAGCAGCGCTTCGAAAGATGCTGAACGATGGCACGGTCAGCAAGGATGAGCGTGTGCTGCTGCTGGTCACCGGATCTGGCTTGAAATACTTGGACGTACTCACCCCCGCACTGGCAGCTCTACGCCAAAAATCTCCGACGGTGCGGAGCTCGTAGTACCCTACCGCCGCAATCAGGGGACGCAGTCACTACTACCAGGGAGTCAAAATTGGTCGACACCATAAGCCGCTCTCCAGCGATCGGCACCGCATATCCAAAAATTGATGGAGTCGACAAAGTAACCGGGCAGGCGCGCAGGTACGATTATGAACGCTATTTACGATGCTACGGGCGTACGAATGGACCGACTGCCGATGAGCCCTCAGAACGTATTCAACGTCACACGGGCGGACAAACGGGCACACTGACTTGCTATCGCCGATAGGCCGGCCGGTCGATCAACTACGGTTGCCGGGGTCGATACCCCTAACAACGAGTAGTCGCCCCCTAATAGTTAAGACTCGGCCATCACAAGCGAACTCAGTGGAATTACCGGTACCTAACGGGAGACGTCAAAAATATGGCTGTCGGATTTGAGGCTCTAAGCCCTACGTCATTCCTCGATCGTAGCGCTGGCGTTTACCCGGATAAAGCGGCGATTGTTTACGGAGACATGACGTATACCTACTCGCAGTTCGCTGACCGGGTGCGTCGACTCGCGTCTGGATTGTCTAACGTTGGAGTCGAATACGGCGACAAGGTTGCTTTCCTGGTGCCGAATATCCCGGCGATGCTGGAAGGGCACTACGGCCCGATGCGGCTCGGTGCCGTTCTGGTGGCAATCAACATCCGACTTTCCGCACGTGAAATCTCATACATCCTGAACCATTCGGGCGCAAAGGTACTTGTCTTCGACTCCGAGTACGCTCAGATCATCCGTGACCTCAAAGACGAGGTCCCGGGAATTACGACCTTTGTTCAGGTTGTAGATACCTTCCCACGAGCCGATGACATTGTCGGGCCGGACTACGAAGAGTTTCTGGAAGCAGCGCCCGATGGCGATCCGTCGGTACGGCTCAAGGATGAAATGGACTCGATCGCCATCGACTACACGTCTGGGACGACCGGTATGCCCAAGGGAGTCGAGTACAGCGGACGTGGCGCTTATCTGTCGGCGCTGGGCGAAGCTCTTGAGATAGGAATTAACTGGCGCAGCGTCTACCTGTGGACCCTCCCGATGTTCCATTGCAACGGCTGGTGCTTCACATGGGCCGTTACCGCGGTCGGAGGCACACACGTCTGCTTACGTCGCATCGATGCCGGGGATGTTTACGATCTCGTTTCCAACGAGGGCGTAAGCCACATGTGCGCCGCCCCGACAGTGTTGACCGCTCTTTACTCGTCGCCACTGGCCGGAGAAGGAAAGCTGGCCGACGTACGAATTATGACGGCCGGCGCGCCTCCCGCACCGCAAGTCATCCGTTCTATCGAGGACATGGGCGCCGTGATCGTCCACACATACGGGCTGACGGAGACGTACGGACCGATCACCGTGTCCGCTGAGCAGCCGCATTGGGATTCCATGGACATACATGAACGAGCGAATCTTAAATCCCGGCAGGGTGTTGCGTTCATCGTTGCCGAGCCCGGATTGAGGGTGGTCGACGAGAATATGAATGATGTCCCACGTGATGCGGAGACGATGGGCGAGGTCGTGATGCGCGGGAACATGGTCATGACTGGCTACTACAACGACCCGGAAGCCACGGCAAAGGCTTTTGAGGGTGGGTGGTTCCACTCAGGTGATCTTGGCGTGTGGCATCCGGACGGGTATGTGGAACTACGGGACCGCGCTAAAGACGTCATCATTTCCGGTGGAGAAAACATCTCCAGTCAGGAAGTGGAAAAGGTGATCATGGAGCACCCTTCTGTGATGGAAGTCTGCATCGTCGGCGTCCCGGACGAGCGATGGGGAGAGGTTCCGAAGGCCTTTATCGTCACGAACGAGGGCGCTGAGGCATCTGCGGAAGAGATAATTAAGTTCTGCCGTGACCGGATAGCGCATTTCAAAGCGCCAAAGCACGTCGAGTTTGGCGAGCTTCCCAAGACGGCCACAGGCAAAATCCAGAAATTTGTTCTTCGAGACAAGGAGTGGGCCGGACATGACAGGCGTATCAACTGAGGCAACGGATCTAGTCCTGGACGAAATCGAGGACGGCGTATCCATCCTCACGCTGAACAATCCTCGACGCCGGAATGCGGTTTCGTCGCAGCTACTATCTCGTTTGAAGGAGAAGCTGGACGCGGTGGCGGTGAACGATGAGGTGAGGGTAGTCATCATCCGTGCGGAAGGTCCGGTGTATAGCTCCGGTCATGATCTGAAAGAGTTGCTCGAAGGCGACGAGGCGAATAACGCCCACGTGTTTGGGATGGCGACAGTGGTCATGGAAGCGATCCGTCTACTGCCGCAACCTGTGATAGCGGAGGTAGGAGGACTCGCCACCGCAGCAGGCTGCCAACTTGTCGCTTCCTGCGACATGGCGGTCGCGTCCGAAGAGGCACGATTTGCTACGCCCGGCGTTCGCAACGGCCTGTTCTGCATAACTCCCGGAGTTGCTCTTGCCCGAGCGGTTCCTCAGAAAAAGGCGATGGAGATGCTACTTACTGGCATGCCCATTTCGGCCAACGAGGCGCTTCAGTTCGGGCTCGTGAGCCGCGTCGTTCCGGCAGAAGAACTACATGAGCAGACGATGGAACTGGCGCAGCACGTCTCGGCCGCCAGCTCCTACACACTGGCGATCGGCAAGCGATCCTTCTATGCACAGATCGGCCTTGACTACGGCCCTGCCTATGAAGTCGCCGAAAAGCTGATGACCGAGAACATGCAGGCACATGACGCGCATGAAGGCATCGATGCGTTCCTCTCGAAACGTCAACCGGAGTGGAGGGACCGCTAACCGGTAATTGCCAGGGCGGCCTTTAAACCGTGTGACTGCCCTGGCTTATCGACTCGTTCAAGCGGGCGTACTCGTTTGCGAGCATTCCCAGGATCACTGAGTTGTGACGTGCGCCATCGTGCGGGCGACTCTGTCGAAGCGTGCCTTCGTGGATGAATCCCAGGTGCTCAAACATCTCACGTGCTGAGGTGTTGTATTCCGGGACATCGACCCAGGCCCGGAACAGACCAAGGTTTCGGAAGATGTGGTCCAGGCAGGAGATAACCGTCGCCGTGCCGTATCCACGGTGCCACAGCTCTTTTCGTCCTATAAGAACCGAAAGCTGGGCATCTCCAAGCGCTTCGTCGATAGCCAGTTGGACCTCGCCGATGTGCTCTCCAGATGCGGTACGCACCGAAAGAATAGACCGATGTGGCTCGTGATGAGGATCGTCGAAGACCTCATCCCACTCCGCCTGCGTCGCGCCAATCATCTTTCGGGGTTCGTAACCAAGGTGGGCGGGTTCGTCGTAGGTATAACGACCGAACCACATCTCAGATACCTCGGTATCCTCTAGCCAGTCAGCGATTCGTACTACGTCCTCGCGGGTCACTTCGGTAAGAACTACTTCGGATCGCATGAGCGCCTCCTCGTATCCCTCGTATTGTTCGGGGGGTGCGTTAGTGGGGCAATTATAGGGGTTTCGTTTGGATACATCTTTTGATGTCAGATATCGCGCAAACCATTTGACACAGCACTGAACCCCCACTACGTTATCTACTCCTAACGTAATCTGTCCGGCCAAGCCGGGAGAGGAGCCGTATGGCTGAAGGTAAAGTACAGGCGGAGATCACTTACTGCGTTCCTTGAGGCCACCACAATGTGGCTACCTGGATGGCAGCCGAATTTTTCCAAGCCGTTGGACCGGACGTGGCGGTTACCGTCACCCCCGGAGGCAGTGGCGTCTTCAAGATCGCATTTGACGGAGAGATCGTCTTCGACAAAGCGAACAACGACGGGAAGTTCCCGGACCTGAATGGCAACGTGAAAGCGCTTAAGAAGCTGCTTCAAGAGAAGGTTGCATCGGTCCCGGTCGGAGCAGCCGACTAGTTCCGTACGAAGAGACAACATTTAGAAGGCCCCGGAATTGTCCGGGGCCTTCTTTTTTGCACACGATCATTACGTGAATTATCTCGAATCGTCGGGCGAATCACTGGTAAAGTACCCCCGCCCTGATTCCAGACTCCCAGACTCAATGAGACACAGGAGACATGTCCCTTGACCAAGGCTGCCGTGCTGTATGAAGCAAACACCCCACTCCAGGTGAAGGAGTTGACCCAGGACGCGCCCAAAGCAGGTGAGGTCAGAGTGCGAATGGAAGCCGCAGGCGTATGTGCCAGCGACATCCATGTGATGCACGGAACGGCCATTTTGCCGTTGCCGGTGGTGTTGGGCCATGAAGGAGCCGGGATCGTCGAAGAAGTCGGCCCCGATGTCACACGGGTCAAACCCGGTGATCGTTGTATCATGTCCTTTGTGTCCAATTGCGGCCACTGCCGGTCCTGCAGGAGCGGGACCCCCCAGCTTTGCGACACCAACGCACTAACTGGTGCACTTCAGTACGACGGCAGCGCCCGATTGCACGATGAAGGCACCGACGTCTATCAGATGGCGAAGGTAGGACTATTCGCTGAGACGATCGTTGCACCACAGCAGGCCTGCCAGGTGATGCCGGACGATGTACCGATGGGCGTCGCCGCTTTGATTGGCTGTTCCGTAACTACCGGAGTTGGGGCTGTGATCAATAGCCCCGCCGCCAAAGTTGGCATGACGGTCGCCGTCTTCGGGTCTGGTGGAGTTGGGCTGAACGTCATCCAGGGTGCGCGAATGGCCGGTGCATCTCGCATCATCGCCGTCGATATTTTCGACCACAAACTTGAGTTCAGCTACAAGTTCGGCGCAACGGACGTGGTGAACAGCAGGGAAACAGACCCGGTTGAAGCCATTCGAGAGATTACCGGAGGAGGTGTGGATATGGCGTTCGATGCGTTTGGTGCTGCCGAGACAACCGCGAACTCAATCAATGCGCTTCGCAAAAGCGGGACGGCGGTCATCGTAGGATTGGCCCCAGTAGGGGACACTGCGGACTTGGACATGATCGATCTCGTCCGAAACCAGAAAACGGTGGTCGGTAGCTACTACGGATCCGCCAGTCCGCACGAGACCTTTGACGTACTGGTTGATGCGTACCTGAAAGGAAAGATCGACGTCGACAGCCTGATCACACGCCGCTACCAGCTTGACGAGATCAATGAAGGATTTGATGCGCTCCACGCCGGTGAAGACGGTAGAGGCATCATCGACTTCAGCCTTTAATGAGCTCCTGAACTTGAGGGAATCATGATTATCGCCATATTCGCCGGCCTCAAGGCCCCAGATAGCTCGATTGTGGCGCATTTCACTTGTGGGCGTATCGGGGCTTTGATATGCTCCTGCCCGCAACCTGAATGCGAGGAAAAATGGCTTGGGTGAAGACTACTTTCGGCAGTACGGCCTGGTCGCGATATTTGTATTGATCGCGGTATCGGTGCCTGTGGGCATGCTAATGCTGTCGAAGCTCGGAACATTAACCGGCATGCGGCCTACTCGCCGCACGCCTGATGAACCCGAGCCATTCGGCGGAAATATCGACCCTGAAGAGGTTAATCGACGATCTCAGATCGTAAAACTGGCGACCTACGAGTCCGGTATGCGAGCCGTTGGTTCACGATGGACCCGGTTCAATTTCCGTTACTACTACTTCGCACTCCTGTTCGTAGTGTTCGACGTGGAGACGATTTTCCTTTATCCGTGGGCCGTGAGATACGGCGTCCTGTCAGCGACCTTCGGTTGGATTGTACTGGCAGAGGTGCTTGTGTTCCTGGCTGTGGTCACACTTGGCTACGTTTACGCATGGCGCAAGAAAGCGTTGGAGTGGGTTTAGTTTGACCACCAACAATCCATACGACCAACAGGTCGTGCCTACGGCGGACCATTCCCTGTCAGAGCTGACGTGGGATCTCGACAGGGCGGAGGGTGATGTCGTCTCGCAGATGCGTGACACCCACACCACTCCGTACCCGGAGCCGCTGTTGGAGACGCCAGACGACCTCGACCGTAATGTCGCTGTCACGTCCCTGGACACGCTGCTCAACTGGAGCCGCAAGTCTTCAATGTTCCCCATGCAGTTCGGCCTGGCCTGCTGTGCGTTCGAGATGATCGGCGCAGCGATGTCCCGGTTCGATATTTCCCGATTCGGGATGGAGGCGATGCGCGCCTCTCCGAGACAGGCCGATCTTATGATCGTGGCGGGCACCGTCACTTGGAAAATGGCGCCCGCACTACGGCGTCTATACGACCAGATGCCTGAGCCTAAATGGGTGATCTCGATGGGCGTATGTGCCACAAGCGGCGGGCCGTACTACGGCTCTTACTCTGTCGTACCCGGTGTCAACCACATCGTTCCTGTTGACGTTTACGTTCCTGGTTGCCCACCGCGCCCGGACGCTCTCCTATACGGGATTATGCAACTGCATGAAAAAGTGAAGCGCTACAGCCTGTCCGGAACCACCGCCGGGGCGGAAAACGCTTAGTGGCTTCCAGCACGGCGTTCCAGACATTAGGCGAAGACCTGGCTGCACAGATAGAAGCGATTGCGGCCAATGCAGTCGTAGCAAACGGCGATATCGATGTGTGGGTTGATAGTGATCGACTTGTCGAAGTTTTGAGCGGTCTCAAAAAGAACGGCTTCGAGATGTTGATCGGCGTCACCGGTGTCGACTACATCGGATACTTCGAGGTCGTTTATCACCTACTTTCTCTGAGCCAGAACCGACGTGCCGTCATCAAGGTCAAGTGCGGCGAAGGACGGGTCGACCCAGTGGTGCCGTCCGTCGTGAACATCTGGCGAGGGGCCGAGCTTCAGGAACGAGAGGTATATGACCTCATGGGCATCCGATTTGATGGCCATGACGGGATGAAACGGATCTTCCTCTGGGAGGGATTTGAGGGCCACCCACACAGAAAGGATTTTCTGTAGAGCCCACCCGTAATCACTTGCTGCTGATCGCACATGTTCGCCAGCACGTAACGGTAATCAGATCTCACCATGCCACTAAAAACAGAACCCATAACGATCAACGTCGGGCCACAGCACCCGAGCACGCACGGCGTGTTCCGTATGCGGGTGACCTTTGACGGCGAGGAGGTCGTAGACGTCGAGCCGATCTTCGGATACCTGCATCGCGGGTCCGAAAAGCTGGCTGAGAGTCGAACCTACACGCAGGTCGTTACGCTCACAGACCGCATGGACTACGTCTCGTCCATGACGAATAACCTGTCCTACATCCTGTCGGTCGAGCAGCTTGCCGGCATCGAGCCTGCGCCCAGAGGCGTGTGGTTGCGAATGATCGCCGCCGAGTTGCAGCGAATTGCCTCACACCTGGTTGCGGCCGGATTCTTCTTCCAGGACCTTGGCGCACTGGGCACCCCTCTCATCCTCACGATGAGAGAACGGGAACAGATCCTTGAGTTATTTGAACGCCTTTGCGGCGCTCGCATCACCGCCAGCTACATGCGTCCCGGCGGCGTGTTTATGGACGCCCCTGAGGATTTCTGGCCGGCGCTCAATCGTTTCCTCGACGATATGCCAGCCCATGTCGACCAGTTCGAGGAGCTGGTCAGCGGCAACGAAATCGTTCAAGCCCGTTGTGACGGAGTCGCCGTTGTCGACAGCCAGACGCTGATCGACGCGTCGGTGACCGGTCCGATGCTTCGCGCATCCGGGGTCGACTGGGATTTGCGCCATCGACAGCCCTACGAGTACTACGACAGGGTCACGTTCAATCGTCCTCTGGCGACCGCCAGCGACAATTACGCCCGATTCATCGTGCGGATCCACGAAATTCGCGAGAGCCTGGGCATCATTCGGCAGTGCATTGAGCAGATAGAGCCGGGACCGGTCCGGCCGGAAACTGTACCTGCACTAATACGACCTCCGGTTGGCGACTCATACGTCGGTACCGAGTGCCCAAAGGGCGAGCTCGGCTTCTACCTTGTGAGCGATGGCGGGGTCGCACCGTATCGCTGCAAGGTGCGCGCTCCCTCGTTCATTAACCTAACGCTCCTCCGGGAGATGTTGATCGGTGACAAATTGGCGGACATGTTCGTCACGTTTGGCAGTATCGATATCAACATGGGCGAGGTGGACCGCTAATGCCCAGTCCCTTCGACAGCATTCTCTACAAGTACGTCTACTGCACGCTGTCATCTACCGGCGATGCGGAATGTGTTGGCAACGGTCTATTCGGTGGCGGGCTGCTTCCGGGTGGGCTTGAGTGGCTCGCTTTCCTTCTTACTGCTGTGATCATGGTCGCAGCAATCATTAACGGCGTGCTTGGCGGCGTGTTGCTAATGATCTGGGGCGAGCGACGGTTACTTGGCAGGTTCCAGGGACGGACCGGCCCCAACAGGTGGGGGCCATTCGGTCTGTTGACGCCTGTAGCGGACGCCGTCAAAACGATGTTCAAAGAAGACGTTGTTCCGACGGTATCCGACCGTTTTGTCTTCACACTTGCGCCCATCTTGATGCTGTTCCCGGCGCTCCTTATATATGCCGTTATTCCCTTTGGGGCAGGCACATGGATGGCGGACATTAACGTCGCCCTTCTTTTCATCATCGCTATCGGTGGCGCAAACGTACTCGCAATCCTGGCGGCATCGCTTGGCTCCGGGAACCGGTACGCCATGTTCAGCGCTATGCGCGCCGTCGCAATGCTGATCAGCTACGAGATACCGTTGGTAATTTCGCTTATCGGCGTGCTGATGCTGTCGGGGTCCCTTTCCCTTGTGGACATCGTCGACGCGCAGACGATTCCGTTCTTTATAGTCCAGCCGCTTGGCTTCTTCGTATTCCTTATCGCTTCGATGGCGGAGCTCAATCGGACACCGTTTGACGTTGCGGAAGCTGAATCTGAGATCGTCGCCGGTTACATGACCGACTACTCCAGCATGAAGTTCGGACTGTTCTTCCTGGCAGAGTTCGCCGCTACGATCGCCACCAGTGGTGTCATAACCGCCGTATTCCTCGGAGGGTGGCATGGGTTCGACCCGATCCCGTCACAGTTCTGGTTCGTCGCCAAGATGGTGGCCGTATTGACCGTGATCGTCTGGATCAGGGCAAGCTGGCCGCGACTTCGTATCGATCAGATCATGAACTTCGCGTGGAAGGCGTTGTTCGAACTGACGCTGATCAACCTTGTTGTCAGCGGTGTGCTGCTCCTCATTTGGCCTTCGCCATCAACGACCGAGCTCTGGTACATGGCCGGGATTAACTGGGTTGTGTTCCTGGTTTCCGTCTACATCTTCGGACGAGTCCTCGGTCCAAAACATGACCCGGTACGATCCGGGAATTTTCAGGACGTTACGTTGTCGAACTCTGATGCTCCGGCTCTTCCGGCAGGAGGCCGCGACTAATGGTTTACGGAATTGGCCTCGCAAAGGGAATGAGCGTCACTTTGAAGACGCTGATCGGCCCCGCATTCACGGTTCAGTACCCGGACCGTCGCGTAGGAGTAATCGGTGCGGCACGCGCTTATGGAATGAGCACGCCCGGCCTCATATTCAAGCGTCCTATCAAGGCAATCCGTGCGGTGCTCGGTTTTGAGCGAGTAGAAGTTCGCCCGACGCAGGCAGCCCGGTTCAGGGGCAACGAGTTCACCTGGTACGAGGATCGATGTACCGGTTGCGCTAGCTGTGCGAAATACTGCCCGTTGGGCATCATCAAGATCGTGACTCTCCCGGGCGGCACCAACGTTCAGGAAGGCGAGAGCTATGCGATCGATACATTTGATATCGACACAGGACGCTGCATGTTCTGTGCCCTGTGTGTGGAGGCATGTCCTTACGACGCACTTCACATGGGATCTAGCTTTGAACGTAGCAATTACCAGCGTATGAGCCTGGTCCTTTCCAAAGACGACCTGATAGCCCAGCCGAAACATCCTTCGACGTGGTTTCGGCCGCAGATGGAAGATCAGGACTACTCTCCATTCGGAGAAACTCTGGACGACATCAAAAAGGCCGGACGCCATGAGATGCCGTCCGTTGAGGATCTGACCCAGCGATGGGTTGAAGACCGACGCACAGACGTTAAGGACGACTCTGACGAGAAGGCGGAGGACTGATGGCGGGAACGATAGACGTCGTCTTCTGGATCATGTCCGCTGCTGCCATTATCGGCGCGCTACTGGTCGTTACAGTTAAGGACGTATTCCGTGCGGCACTTGCGCTTGCTGGTTCATTCCTCGCCGTAGCCGGCCTCTTCTTCTTGCTACAGGCCGAGTTCGTTGCCGTCGCACAGATCCTTGTGTACGTCGGTGCGATTTCGATCATCCTCGCCTTCGCCATTCTGCTCACACGTGACATGGGGCAGGGCAACCTGACGCAGAACAATCGTTTCCTGGTAATTGGCGGCGGGCTGATGGCGGCGTTATTTGTCGTCGTGGCCGGATATGTCGCTTACGACGCCAACTGGTCCGACCGCGATTCCGTGTTGACCGACCTTGACGTAACCGCAGCCCTGACCGGCCAGTACGAAGAGTCCACCAACAGCGACGGGGACACGATCCTCATCGAATACACCGGCGTCGACGAGACGAAGGCGATGGACGGCGTATTTGCCGACTCGACCGGATGGCTGGGTGAATTACTAGTACGGGATTACGTACTTGCGCTACAGGCGCTGGGTGTCCTTCTTCTGGCTGCGATCATCGGTTCAATAGCACTTGTCAGAGAGCCGGAGCAGGAGGCGTAATGAACCTCGAAAACGTACTCCTCGTCTCAGCGATCCTATTCGCAATCGGCCTTTACGGTGCGCTGACCCGTCGCAACGCGATTATCTTGCTGATGTCGATCGAGTTGATGTTCAACGCAGTCAACATTGCCGCCGTCGGATTCTCCCGTTACACAGTGCCGTCCGCGCTGGCCGGAAGCCCTGTAGAGGTCACAGCGGACACCGTTCAAACGGCGTTGTCGGGTCATGTGTTCGCTATCTTTATTATCGCCGCCGCTGCCGCGGAGGTAGCACTTGGTCTTGCGCTTGTAATCGCCATTTACAAACAACGTGAAACGGCGGACGTGAGTGAACTGGATACGTTGCGCGGATGATGAACTCTAAAGCTAATAACATGCAAACATCAACACCAAAACATGAGATGCTCGAGATGTACGTCTAGTGTGGGTTGAGTACAAAAAAACGGCGAATCTTTTGACCGCCGAAATGTGGAAGAACCTTCTTGAGGGTGAGGGCTTGCCGTCCAAGATCCTTCCGGACGGAGACATCCTTGACTGGGGTGAGCGCGTCCCGTTCACGGTGTACGTTCCACTTAACCGCGAGCATGTCGCTGACGAAATTCTGAGGAAGCTGTAGAGCGTGAATATCTCAGAATTCGGCGTCTGGCTGATCATCCTCATTCCGTTGGGATCGTTCCTCATCAGCGGTCTGATTATTCGTCCATTCTTTCCACAGTTCGAACGACTCTCTGGTTGGTTGGCGATAACGGCGCTCGCCATATCTTTCGGCCTGTCGGTGATGGCATATCTGGCCGTAAACGACGCTCACGGCATGGTCGACTTCGGCACGCACGAGTGGCTGAGCGTCCCTGGATTGACCCTGAGTATTGGCATCCTGCTCGATCCTCTCACGGCGATCATGCTGATCGTTGTCAGCGGGGTGAGCCTGATGGTGCAGATCTACTCCCAGGGCTACATGAAGGGCGACCCCAGCTACATCCGCTACTACGCGTTTATGTCACTGTTCACGGCATCGATGCTAGGGTTGGTCACGTCACGCAACATCATTCAACTGTTCGTGTTCTGGGAACTGGTCGGCGTTTCTTCCTACCTACTCATTGGATTCTGGTTCACCAAGCCTTCAGCCGCCGCCGCCGCCAAAAAGGCGTTCCTTATCACACGGTTCGGCGACTTTGGCTTCCTGATAGCGCTTCTAGCATTGTTTGCGGAAGGCAACGACTTCCTCGACATCCCGACCATGTACACCCTGGCCGGGACGCTGGGAGCGACGACCGCCGGGATGATCGCCCTGGGTATCTTTGCCGGTGCGGTCGGTAAATCCGCACAGTTCCCGTTGCACACGTGGTTGCCGGATGCGATGGAAGGCCCGACTCCCGTTAGCGCACTGATTCACTCCGCCACGATGGTGACGGCGGGAGTTTTCCTGGTCGCTCGCATGTTCCCGCTCTTCCAGGCAGGGGAATACACGATGGAGATTGTGACGCTGATCGGTGCGTTCACCGCCGTGTTCGCAGCCTCTATGGGGCTTGTCGCCCACGACATCAAGCGTGTGCTTGCGTACTCCACCGTCAGCCAGCTTGGCTATATGATGCTGATCCTGGGACTTGGCGGTTACGTTGCAGCGATATTCCACCTGTTTACGCACGCCTTCTTCAAAGCTCTCCTTTTCCTGGGCTCCGGTTCCGTGAACCACGCCACAGGGACGTTCGACATGCGGTACATGGGCGGACTCCGCAAGGTCATGCCGTGGACTTTCACTCTGATGGTGATCGGCAGCCTGTCACTTGCGGGAATCTTCCCGCTGGCCGGATTCTGGTCCAAGGACGAAATTCTGGCTCACGCCACCGAGGTCGACTCAACGATCAGTTGGATCGCGCTGGCTGCCGGTGTCGTCGCTGCGTTTATGACGGCGTTCTACATGTTCAGGGTCATCTGGATGACGTTTGGCGGCGAGTACCGCGGCGGAGCAGAAGCTGAGGCCAAAGCCATCGTGGCGGCCGGCGGAGAAGCGCCTGAGGTTCACGGCCACCCGCACCTTGGCGAATCGCCATGGGTGATGTTGGCCCCAATGCTGGTCCTTGCGATTCTGGCAGTAGGAGCCGGGTTCTTGGCCAACCCCCCCGTAGATATCGGCATTAGCGATAAACACGAGTTCGGCCACTTCGTTACCGGAAACGAGTCAGTCTTCACAGAGCATGTAACAGATGAGCACGAGGTTGAAGAGGCTATCGAGCATGCCGGAGCGGCGCCCAAGTTCAATTGGAGCGTTGCGATAGTCTCGTCTGCGGTAGCGCTAATCGGGATCTACCTCGCGTACCTGATGTATGGCAGCAAGAAAGTATCTCCGGAGTCGATGGCCAACAGCACACGCCCGGTATACATACTGTTGTACCGCAAATACTTCATGGACGAACTGTACGAACAGTGGATCGTCAAACGTTTCTTCTACGGCGGCGTAGTGCGAGCCGCCGACTGGTTTGATCGTAGTGCCGTTGACGCCGTCAACGTGAAGATTGGTATCTGGACCAATCGGGTCGGAAAAGGCCTTGGACAGGCCCAGAATGGTCAGACTCAGGTCGCCGGTCTGGCGATCTCCGTTGGAGTCGTCGCCTCAATCGCCGCATTCCTGGTCTGGGGGAGTTAACCGATGAACTTCCAGATCACATTTAACGTCCAGATCGCCAAGGAGGTCGCCCTTGTTTGAGGGATGGCTTTCAATAATCGTGTTCCTCCCGGCGGCTGCGGCGCTTGTGATAGCGCTGTTCCTGCGGAACGACCAGCAAATCCGATGGTTCGCCATCGGTGCGACGATCCTGAACCTGGTGTTGATCACCATCACCTACGCTGCCTTCGATCGCGGAGTTGGTGGGGTACAGATGGTGGATCGGTACCAGGACTGGATACCCGTCGAGGGACTTCGGGCAGAATATCTACTTGGGATAGACGGCCTGAGCGCACCGCTGGTGTTATTGACGGGACTTCTCACCGCCGTAGCTACGCTCGCATCGTGGCGGATTACGCTACGAGTGCGCGAGTACTTCATATGGCTGCTTGTTCTTTCAACGTCGGTACTTGGCGTGTTCCTGGCGCTCGATTTCCTACTGTTCTTTATCTTCTGGGAGATTGAGCTGATCCCGATGTTCATGCTCATCTCGATCTGGGGTAGTGGACGCAACCGCTACTCCGCCATGAAGTTCGTTATCTTCACGCTCGGTGGCAGCGCGTTCATGCTGATCGGGATACTGGCGTTGTTCCTCTCCTCCGGGGTCGGTACGTTCGCCATGGTCTCCATCCCGTCGGAGGGCATAGTCGGCATACCTGACAAAGTCATCGGCACAGACCTACTCATACCGGCAGGAGTGATCTGGTTCTTCCTGTTTGCTGCCTTTGCCATCAAGATGCCGCTGTGGCCCGTACATAGCTGGTTGCCAGACGCGCACACCGACGCACCCACGGCTGTCAGCATCATGCTGGCGGGTGTGCTGCTGAAGATGGGTGGTTACGGCCTGATCCGAGTTTCCGTCGGCATGTTCCAGGAAACGAAAAATTTCCAGGTACAGGACGTAGCGTGGCTTCTGGCTACGCTGGCGGTCATCAGCATCATCTACGGCGCAGTTGTCACACTTCGCCAGACGGACCTCAAGCGCCTGGTCGCGTTCAGCAGCGTCAGCCACATGGGCTTCGTAGTACTTGGCGTATCAGCGATTGTTGGTGTGGGAGGCAAGGTGACGGACGCCGGAATAAACGGTGCTGCCTTGCAGATGGTGACCCACGGCACGATCACTGGCCTCATGTTCCTGACGGTTGGCCTTGTCTACGACCGTGCGCACACCCGCTACATTCCTGACCTTGGCGGACTGGCCCTGCGCTGGCCGCTCATAACGATCTCTATGGTTATCGCCGGGCTGGCGTCACTAGGACTGCCGGGGCTTTCCGGATTCGTAGCAGAGATCACTGTGTTCCTTGGGGCGTACGCAGTGTGGCCGTGGCTGACCGCCATCGGGGCGTTCGGAGTCGTTCTCGCAGCGGGTTACGTCCTGTGGATGGTGCAGCGGACCTTCTTCGGCCCGAGGAATGAACGATTTCAAGATATCGATGACGCTAATTTTGTGGACATGATCCCGGTGGTTGCGCTGGTAATCAGCATCGTCGCCATCGGCGTCTACCCCAAGATCATCACCGAGGTGTTCAAGATCGGAATTAGCGAGTTGATGAGGATATGAGCGCGCACGACCTCTGGATACTGTCGCCTGAAATATCCGTTGCGGGCCTTGCACTGGTCGTGATCATTGCCGATCTGATCGTCACCAAAAAGACGACATTGATATGGCTGGCCGTGCTTGGGTTGATCGTGCCATTGGTATTCACGTTGATCCTGTGGTTCGACACGCCGGATAACGAGGTCGGCGTGTTCGGCACAGTCACGGCCGACCGGATGGCCTTGTTCTTCCACTTCCTGTTGATCGGCACCACGGCGGCAGTGATCGTCGCGGCCGCCACATATTCCCGCAAGTTCGTCGGATTCCAGGGCGAGTTCCTGGCGCTGATGCTTCTCTCTGTCAGCGGAATGATGCTTCTAGTGGCCTCACAGGACGTCATCACCGCGTACATCGCCCTTGAGCTGTCTGCGCTGCCTGCGGCCGCTCTTGCGGCGTTCCTGCGCACGGACCGGTCTCTTGAGGCCGGGCTAAAGTTCCTGCTACTCAGCGCTCTTAGCTCGGCGGTACTGCTGTACGGGCTGGTGTATCTGTACGGTGCGACCGGCACGACCGATATCGCCGGGATCCTTGAAGGCATCAACAACATGGATGCCGACGGGGACAGGGCCTTTGGGTCCAGCGCAATCATGCTGGGTACGGTGATGGTCGTCGCCGGTTTCGGTTTCAAGATGGCGATGGCGCCGTTCCAGATGTGGGTGCCAGATGTTTACGAAGGCGCTCCGACGCCTGTCGTTGCGTTCCTCTCTATTGCTTCCAAGTCCGCCGCCTTCGCCATCGTGCTACGCGTCCTGTACACGGCACTTGGCACCGATAACCTGGCAGCCGACTGGTCCGTGCTGATAGCCATACTAGCGGCGATCACGATGACCGCAGGTAACCTGCTTGCGCTGTCACAACAGAACATCAAGCGGATGCTGGGTTACAGCACGGTGGCACACGCCGGGTACCTGCTCGTTGGGCTGGCCGCAGTTGCTGGCAATAGCGACAGCGACGGGTTCATCGCAGGCCCGCAGGGAGTTCTGTTCTACCTTGTTGCCTACGCACTGACCAACCTGGCCGTCTTCTTTGCGATCATCGCCATCACAAACAAGACCGGTAACGACATGATCAGCGGATTCGCCGGGATGGCCCGCAGGGCGCCCGTGCTGTCCGTATTACTTGCGTTGGGACTGCTATCGCTGCTCGGTATCCCTCCTACGGCCGGATTCCTGGGGAAAGTATTTGTATTTAGCGCCGCCGTCGATTCCGGCCTCGCGTGGCTGGCAATCATTGGCGTGCTCAACTCCGTCGTATCGGCTTTCTTTTACCTGCGTGTGATTCGTACGATGTTCCTCGACGAGCCGGAGAATGAAGAGCGTGTAACTGCGGACATTCCTGTATGGGCCGCTACATTGGTCGCCTCTGCCGGGCTGCTCGTTTTCGGTATCGCACCGTCATCACTGCTAGAGTTCGCCCGAAACGCCGTGACCGGCGTCGTCACCTAGCGCTCCTCGGTCCGACGAAATGTCTCAAGTTCAAAACGTGGTCGTTATCCACCACGGACTTCTAGCAGAAGCCAGAATACTGGCACGTTATCTGTCAGAGCGATTCGGCGACGGCAACTGGCATCTGCTGCCGGCAGAACCCATCTCGGCCCTGGAAGCCGGAGTCGAAGGAAGCGACCTCGTCATCACCATCGGCGGCGACGGGACTATCCTTAGAGGCGCACACGCCGCATCCCCTCATGCCATACCCGTACTCGGGATCAACATGGGCCGGGTCGGCTTCATGGCAGAGTTAGACGCATCTGATGCGCTTGAGAAAATGGGCTGGTATCTGGAAAATTGGGAAGTCGATAAAAAAGGCCCACGTATCGAAAACCGGGCGATGATACGTGCCACTGTCACCGGTTCCGAGGGACAAATCGGGTCGTTTCATGCGTTAAACGACGTAGTTGTCGGCAGGGGAGCGTCGATCCGCGTGATAGATCTCCATACAGTCGTCGATGGCCAGGAGATAGTTACTTACCGTGGCGACGGGCTTGTGATCTCTACCGCTACGGGATCAACGGGCTACGGGCTCGCACTTGGTGGCCCCGTGATGAACCCAACCAGCGGAGCCTTCCTTCTGAAGCCGATCGCCGCACATATGAGTCTCCAGGGCGGCCTGCTTTTACATCCCGCCGCTGTGGTCAATATCACCGTAGAGACCGAAACCGGCGGAACGTTAAGCGTAGACGGTTTTGTGGATCGCGAGATGCATGCGGGCGACAGCGTTCAGATCGAGACCAGCGAGTTCAGTGCCAGTTTCCTCAGGAAGCATCCTCCGGAAGCGTTTTATCAGTCCCTGACCAGGCGGCTGGGCATGCGGCAGGGAGCGATGAGGCGGGTGGATAGTGAGGCTGATTTAGACTCCGGTAGTGAGAGTCACTGAGGTAGTATTTACTCGATGCTGACTACCACCACCGTCGACACCCGGCAGGTGTACGACGACCACCGCGTGAAAATGCGTGTGGACACCATCCGTCTAGGGGATCGTCCCGCGCTCGAGCGGGGTGTAATTGAACAGTCCAACTCCGTCGTTATTGTTCCGATAACCGATGATGGTGATGTGCTTCTAGTACGGCAGTGGCGACATGCGGTGCAGTCCGTAATCCTTGAAGCCCCCGCCGGACACTTGAATCCGGGGGAAGATCCACAGGACGCAGCTATCCGGGAACTACAAGAAGAGGCCGGTCATCTGGCCGAAACGCTAACCCCTTTGTTGGGATTCTGGGCGGCTCCAAGCATCTCTACTGAGTACATGCACGGATATCTGGCGACCGGGCTCACGACATCCTCACTGCCTCAGGACGATGATGAGGATGTTGAGCTGGCTAGGACGCCTGTTTCTGACATACCGAATCTGATCCGGCAAGGCACGATAGTCGATTCGAAAAGTATCGCAGCTCTTCTCTCTGCGCTTTACCTCTATCCTGAGTCGGTTAACTAATCGAAACGGTCCGACATCACGCTTAACAATGACGCACCCCGGCAGACGCTAAATAAAAACAATAGCGCCGCGAGCAAGAGGTAACAGATGTACCAACACGACGTTTTGATAATCGGCGCCGGACTCGCCGGACTTCGGGCCTCTGTCGAGGCGGCACGGATGGGCGTTGACGCCGCCGTGATATCGAAGGTTCACCCGATTCGCAGCCACTCCAATGCTGCTCAGGGCGGTATTAACGCGCCGATGACCGACCGGGGCGATGATTGGGAAGGCCACGCACTGGACACCATCAAGGGGAGCGACTATCTAGCAGACCAGGATGCTGTCGAGTTGATGTCCCGCGAGGCTGGCGACGCCATCATCGAGCTGGAACACATGGGTGTGATATTCAGCCGTAATGAGGACGGCCAGCTCGGAACCCGACGCTTCGGTGGGCAGAAGATTGCACGTACCTTCTACGTCGGCGCAATCACCGGTTCCGCAATGTTGCAGGCCCTGTACGAACAGGCCGTTAAGCTCGACGTCAATGTTTATGAAGAGTGGTTCGTCTCCAACCTCATCATCGAGGACGGCGTTTGTCACGGCGTTATGGCGATGAATATCCACACCGGCGAGTTGCACATGATCAGGGCCAAGGCCGTGATCATGGCGACCGGCGGGGCGGGGCGCGTATTTGAACCGTCTACTAACGCCCTGATCTGCACGGGTGAGGGGCTCGGGCTGGCCTACAGGGCAGGCGTACCGCTCATGGACATGGAGATGATCCAGTACCACCCGACGACTCTCGCCGGGTCTGGAATCCTTCTGTCCGAGGCCGCTAGAGGTGAAGGGGCATACCTCCTTAACTCAGATGGCGAACGGTTTATGAAGACCTATGCACCTGACTACCTTGAGCTCGCATCCCGCGACGTCGTATCCCGGTCCGAACAGACGGAGATAAACGAAGGACGGGGTATCGATGGAAACATCCACCTGGACCTGCGACACCTCGGTCGCACATTTATCGAAGAACGGCTCGGTTACCTCCAGGAAGTCGCCCTAGAGTTCGTTGGTATCGACCTGGCCGAGTCCCCGATTCCAATCCGACCCGGTATGCACTACATCATGGGTGGTATCAAGAC